>ERZ773359.658-NODE-658-length-49336-cov-16.305818_pt1 | contig 49336 bp, 45 predicted proteins | sample MGYA00374955_ERZ773359 | MGnify/ENA primary metagenome ERZ773359 (study PRJEB29098, sample SAMN04486028) | biogas fermenter metagenome | study: EMG produced TPA metagenomics assembly of the Biogas fermentation microbial communities from Germany - Plant 4 DNA1...
AGGTTTTAAGGGAATCCGGTCCTTGGGTAATAGCATGGAAAGCACTGTCTATATCCAGAATATCCTGATATAGTACCATATCTTGTTTTATTGATATATCTTCTTTAAACTCTACTTTCTCTAGGGATGCATCTTCCCTTTGTTCTACGTCCTTTTGGTAAGGAGTTTTTATCATTTCCAAAACTTCATTGATCTCTTCCTCACTATTTAAATAGCAAGCTACATTACCGTCAATAACCAGTCCATAGGCCATCTTTTTTATCTGTATAGCTTCCTCGATTGCCTGGGCTAACTCCTGTTTTTTAATTATATGAGATCCACTCTCTTCTTTAAAGTATACTTCAGCTTCTATGGTAATATCATCTTCATATTCACTCTTTATCTTCTCAATCACCTGATCATAGACTCTCAAGCTTTGAGCAGGAAATTCCACTGAACCAATTTTCTTATTGTTTATGTACATTGAATAAACAGGACCTTTTACTTGCTGAACTTCATTAATATTAGAATTATTTACGGCTGTAATTTTTATATTAGGAACAGTAAAACCTGACAATAAAAGACTTAAAGATACAGGTATTAGTATTCTACTAATGTTGCGGCCTCTCACTATAATCCTTCCTTTTTATGTATTCTACTGGATAATTTATTACACAAGTTTTACAGCTTTATTACAATATATATATATATACCATTCTACGCTATTTCAAAAAATCCTTCTTTTTTAGAAATTCTTTTTTCATAAATTTATTTTTTTAGGAAAATATAATGACATGACAGTTTTACCTAGGAGGAATAAAGATGGAGTTATCTCAGAGGGAAAAGAAAATATTAGAAGATCAACTAAAAGCTGAATATATATGCATAAACAAATATAAACTATATGCCCAGCAGGCAGTGGACCCCCAAATAAAAAAGTATTTAACTTAGTGTATGAGCAAGAAGTAAATCATGCTAATACTTTAAAATCCCTACTTGAACGCGGAGGATTCAATCCATCCACCCCAATGCCTTAAGCTCTCTTAAAATGTCTTTATAGGAAGGAGATAGGAAATGTCCAAAAATCAGCTGTCTGAAAAAGATATGCTACTTGATTCTATTATGACAGAAAGATATGTATCATCAGCATATGAAAGCGGTATAATGGAATCTTTAAACCAAGAAGTCATAGCAGCTCTACAGCATATTCAACAAGAAGAACAAAATCATACAAAGCTCTTTATAGAAGTAATGCATAATCAAGGCTGGTATGATGTACAAGCCTCTCACATAAACCAATCAGCCAAGGATCAACTTAATAAACAAATAGCCTTCCAACTGGAAAATAGGATTAATGAGCTGGAGCAACACAGTCAGCAATCTCAATAGTTATATATAATAGCTATAGTTGCAGCAAAATGATAAGGTAGCTTCCACCGGCAGGACGCCGGTTTGGAAGCCATGCTTTTTCAAGTAGAATAGTCCTTAGTTTTCTCTAGGTCTTATTAATTTTAATCTATTTTTTTAACCCATCCAAAAATATCTTTATGGGTTCCATATTGAATCCCTGTGAGAGTATCGTACATCAGTTTGGTAAATTCTCCTATCCTGTCTAAACCTAAATCTATTATCTTATCCTTCCATCCTAAAACTCCAACGGGGGATACCACAGCTGCTGTACCTGTACCAAACATCTCTTCTAGAGTACCTTTTTCATAAGACTCAAATACCTCTTCTATGGATATACGCCTTTCCTCTACGGTATAGCCCATATGTTTAGCCAACTTTATCACAGAGTCTCTTGTTATGCCTGGTAGTATGCTTCCATCTAAGGGGGCTGTTATTATTTTTCCATCTATTTTGAAAAACATATTCATAGCACCAACCTCTTCAACAAAGGTGTGATCTGCTGCATCCAGCCATAGTACTTGAGAATAGCCCTTTTCCTTGGCTTTTTCAGCAGATAATAAGCTTGCTGCATAGTTTCCAGCCACCTTTGCTTCTCCGGTTCCCCCTTTTGCCACTCTGGAATATTTATCTTCCACGTAGATTTTAACAGGGTTTATTCCTTCAGGATAATAGGAACCTACCGGACAAAGAATAATAAAGAATTTATAAGTATTAGAAGGACGAACTCCCAAAAAAGGATCTGTAGCAATCATAAAGGGCCTTATATAAAGGGATGTACCTTTAGTGGAAGGCACCCAGTCCTTATCAATATTGAGCAGGGTTTTAAGGGCTTCCCATGCAAAATCCACGTCTATTTCAGGCATACAAATCCTTCTCGCTGAGCGATTCATGCGATGAAAGTTGTCCATGGGTCTAAAGGTTACTATCTCCCCATCCTTATTTCTATATGCCTTCATTCCTTCAAAAATAGCTTGTCCATAATGAAATACCATGGAAGAAGGTTCCATTTCAAAAGGACCATAGGGAATAATTCTTGGATTATACCATCCTTTGTCCGCGTCATAATCCATGACAAACATATGGTCGGTAAATATATTTCCAAATCCTAACTCCTCATCCTTAGGTTTAGGACTGGGATTTTCATTTCTTAAAAATTTTATTTTCTCCATAAATATTCCCCCTAAACAATTTTATTCTTTGGCTTCTAAATCCTCATCTTCATCCTTTTTTATTTTTGCTACAGATACAACCTTGTTGCCTTCTTCCATTCTCATTAGCATAACCCCTTGAGTATTTCGGCTCATGGTGGAAATCTCGTCTACACCTATGCGGATGATAATTCCTTCGGAATTTATCATCATTAACTCATCATCTTTATTTACTACCTTTAAGGCTACTAACTTTCCTGTCTTTTCTGTGATTTTCATAGTAATAATTCCACGTCCGCCTCTTCTTTGAACCCTATATTCGTCTATAGGCGTTCTCTTACCGTATCCATTTTCGCTAATGGTTAATATCTGACCTTCATCAGACACCAAGCCCATATCTATTACATAATCATCTTCATCTAGCTCTATACCCTTAACTCCCATGGCCGCCCTGCCCATTGGACGAACATCGGATTCGTGGAATCTAATACACATTCCTTTGTGAGATGCCAGTAAAACTTCTCTATCCCCATCTGTTAGCTGAACTCCAATTACCTCATCATCCTCTTTGAGATTGATAGCAATTAGTCCAGCCTTTCTAATATTTTCATAATCCTTTAAGGGAGTCTTTTTAACCAATCCGCTCTTTGTACACATTAAAAGATACTTACTTTCTTCAAAATCATTGACAGGAATTACAGCCTGTACCCTTTCTCCTGGCATTAGATCCAGTAAATTAATAATTGCCGTTCCTCTAGCCTGTCTACCGGCCTCAGGAATCTCATAAGCTTTTAACTCATATACTTTTCCTAGGCTGGTAAATATCAATAAGCGCTGATGGGTAGAGGTGACAAATAGGTCATATACAAAATCCTCTTCCCTGGTTTGAAGTCCTGTAATACCTCTACCTCCCCTTCTTTGGCTCTTATAGGTATCAAGGGGAGTACGTTTAACATAGCCTAGATGGGTTAATGTGAGCACTACATCATGCTCATCTATTAAGTCTTCTATATCAATCTCTCCTGGTGCTGATGTAATTTCGGTTCTTCTGTCATCGTTATATTTCCTCTTTATTTCCAAAAGTTCTTCTTTTATTATTTCATATTGAAGGTGGTCATTTGCTAATATATCCTTTAGCTCTTTAATGGTATTTAATAGCCCCTCATACTCTTCTTGGAGCTTATCCCTCTCCAGGCCAGTAAGACGCCTTAGGCGCATATCTAAGATGGCCTGTGCCTGCCTCTCGCTTAAATCAAATTTTTCCATTAAGCCTTCTTTAGCTATCTGATCAGTACGTGATGATCTGATTAGATTAATTACTTCATCGATATGATCTAAGGCAACTAATAATCCCTCTAATATATGAGCCCTGGCCTCGGCTTTGTCTAGATCGTATTTAGTTCTTCGAATAATTACATTCTTTTGGTGGTTTATATAGTGGTGCAATATTTCCTTTAAATTCATTACCCTAGGTTCACCATCTACTAGGGCTAGCATATTTGCACCAAAAGTGTCTTGCATCTGGGTATGCTTAAAGAGATAGTTAAGCACTATATTGGGGTTGGTATCTCTCTTTAAGTCTATCACAATGCGCATACCGTGCCTGTCAGACTCATCCCTAATATCAGATATGCCCTCTATTCGCTTATCCTTGACCAAATCTGCAATTCTTTCTATCAATCTGGCCTTATTGACCTGATAGGGAATCTCAGTTACAACAATTCGGGATCTGTTGCCTCCAATCTCTTCTATTTGCGTCCTAGCCCTGGTTATTATTCTGCCTTTACCCGTTGTATAGGCCTTTTTAATACCTTCCCTACCCTGTATTATTCCTCCTGTGGGAAAGTCTGGACCTTTTATGTAATTCATAAGTCCTTCGATAGAGATATCTGGATTATCAATAAGGGCAACAACCCCATCTATTACCTCTCCCAGATTATGGGGAGGTATATTGGTGGCCATCCCTACCGCAATACCCGATGAACCATTTACTAGTAAATTAGGGAACCTGGCAGGTAAAACCTGTGGTTCTTTGAGGGTTTCATCAAAGTTAGGCGCAAAATCAACGGTATCTTTGTTAATATCAGCCAATAGCTCGGTGGCAATACGGGCCATCCTGGCTTCAGTATATCTCATAGCAGCAGGGGAATCCCCGTCTATAGAGCCAAAGTTACCATGGCCCTCTACCAGCAAATATCTGGTTGAAAAGTCCTGCGCCACCCTTACCATGGCATCGTATACTGAAGAATCACCATGGGGATGATACTTACCTAGTACATCTCCTACAATTCTGGCAGATTTTCTAAATCCCTTATCAGGTGTAAGCCCCAGCTCATACATTGAATATAAAATTCTTCTATGAACTGGCTTTAAGCCGTCCCTTACATCAGGAATGGCACGGCTTACGATTACGCTCATAGCATAATCAATAAAGGATTTTTGCATCTCATCTTCAATTGTCACATCTATAATCTTATTATGGAGTGAATCCATTGATTAACATTCCTTCCTTACACATCAAGATTAGTAACCAGTTTTGCGTTTGCTTCAATAAATTCGCGACGTGGTTCTACTTTATCTCCCATCAAAATGTTAAATATCTCATCGGCTCGTCTGGCATCCTCCATGGTAACCTTTAAAAGAGTCCTTTTACTAGGATCCATGGTGGTATCAGCCAACTGTTCAGCGTTCATTTCGCCAAGACCCTTATACCTTTGAACCTCTATACCCTCTCTGCCAATCTCATTTAGGAGCTCCTCGAGCTCTTGATCACTATAGCAATAATATTCCTTTCTATTTTTCTTCACTAAATAGAGGGGAGGTTGAGCGATATATATATGACCTTTCTCTATTAAGGGCCTCATAAATCTAAAGAAGAAAGTAAGAAGCAAAGTTCTAATATGACTGCCGTCTACGTCAGCATCAGTCATTATTATGATCTTATGATATCTAAGCTTTGAAATATCAAAATCTTCACCTATTCCTGTACCAAAGGCTGTTATCATGGCCCTTATCTCTTCATTGGAAAGTATTCTATCAAGCCTGGCTTTCTCAACGTTTAATATTTTACCTCTTAGGGGCAGTATGGCTTGATAGTGCCTATCCCTTCCTTGCTTTGCTGAACCGCCAGCCGAATCTCCCTCTACAATAAAAATTTCACTTAGGGCCGGATCCCTTTCAGTACAATCAGCCAATTTCCCAGGTAATGCTGTATTTTCTAGTACGCTTTTTCTCCTAGTTAGTTCCCTAGCCTTTTTGGCTGCTTCCCGGGCCCTATATGCAGTTAAAGCTTTATCCAGTATTACCTTGCCTACACTTGGATTTTCCTCTAAAAAGTCAGATAAGCCTTGAGCTACTATACTCTCAACAAATCCTCTTATTTCACTATTTCCCAGCTTTGTCTTGGTTTGACCTTCAAATTGGGGATCTGTCAGCTTTACACTGACAATGGCAGTTAAACCTTCCCTAGTATCCTCACCAGAGAGGTTGCTGTCATTGGGTTTTATATGATTATACTTTCTGCCATACTCGTTTATAACCCTAGTTATAGCCGCTCTAAACCCACTAAGATGGGTTCCTCCTTCATGAGTATCTATATTATTGGCAAAGGAATAAACATTCTCATTATAAGAATCATTATACTGAAGAGCCACTTCCACTGAAGCATTCTCTTTTTCTCCTGAAATATATATGGGCGGACTATGAAGGGGTGTCCTACTTCTATTTAGGTATTCTACAAAGGACACTATCCCACCTTCATAATGAAACTCCTCCTGCTGACCATTCCTCTCATCTTTTAAAGTTATCTTAACTCCAGCATTTAAAAATGCCAATTCCCTTAACCTATTTTTTAAGGTATCAAAGGAGAAATTTGTGTCATCAAAGATCAAATGATCTGGTTTAAAGGTGATAGTGGTACCAGTTTCATCTGTATCCCCTATTATCTCTAGATCGGTTTGGGTAACACCTCTCTCATAACGCTGAGTATATATATGGCCATCCCTTCTAACCTCTACCACTAACCATTCAGATAGAGCATTAACTACAGCTACTCCAACACCATGAAGGCCTCCGGATACACTGTATCCGCTTCCTCCAAACTTTCCACCTGCATGGAGAACCGTTAAAGCTACTTCTACAGCAGGTTTTTGTAATTTTTCATGTATACCTACCGGAATACCTCTACCGTTATCCTTTACGGTAATAGACTGATCACGGTGTATTACCACATCAATTCTATCGCAGAAGCCTGCCATAGCTTCATCTATGCTATTGTCTACCACTTCATATACTAAATGATGAAGACCACGAAGGCTGGTACTACCAATATACATTCCAGGCCTTCTGCGCACAGCTTCTAATCCTTCAAGTACTTGAATCTGAGATTCATTATAATCATTATTTATGTTAATTTCTTTGTGTTCCATCATATCCCCCTTGTTTCAATTTACTAGTTGTTGATGAAAAATTTCTTACAAATTCGGTTCTCTTTAATAGTGTAGAAGATGAAATAGGGGATAAAAATATAATAGTTTTATGTCCTCGCTCCACTAATACAAAAGTTTTTGGCTCATTGTCTGATATTTTTCTAATAAAGCCTTCTTCTTTAGCAATTTCCAAAAATTCCTTATTTATTTCAGAAGTCATAGCAGCCTCTATGTCAAATATTGCAATAACGTCCTTCATGGAGATGACAACATCTCCTCCCAAATGTAGCGTCACAGAATCCACCGGCCTCTCTTAACTTAAATATCTTCTAAACTCCACCTATTTATTATACCCTATTTTATCCCATATTTAAAGAAATAATTAAATTTTAGCCACTTTTCCCCCAAATACTTCGTATATTTCCATATTGCTATTTATATCATTAGGAAGATCTGCATAGTCTGTCATGGTCATAAAAGTTTGTACCTTGTTGAAATATGATAATAGCTTGGATTGCCTGTATTTATCAAGCTCCGACATCACATCATCCAATAGGAGAAGAGGATATTCTCCAGTTTGTTTATACATCATTTCAATTTCCGACAATTTAAGAGATAATACTGTAGTTCTCTGTTGACCTTGAGATCCAAAAGTTTTAACATCCATTCCATTTATACTAATAGCTAAATCATCCCTATGGCAACCCTTTTCCGTTCTACCCTTTTTTATATCCTCCTCATGGTTTTGCTCTAGTATTTTTATATATTCCTCCATTATACTAGTAGTATCATTAAAATCGAAATTAATGGATGGATTGTATGTTATATCCAAATTTTCCCTTCCAAGAGTGATTTCTTTATGAACGTCTCTAGCGATTTCCCCTATTTTTTCTACGAATTCCATTCTTTGTAATATAATATAGGTTCCTACTTTGGCTATTTGTTCGTCCCAAATAGGCAAAGTTTTTTTAAGACTACTATTTCCATTAATTTCCTTGAGAAGATTATTTCTATGGTTAAGGAGCCTATTGTACTGTTGGAGGCTATAAAAATACTTGGGCTTTACCTGGGAAATTTCCATATCCATAAACCTTCTTCGCTCTGTAGGACTTCCTTTAACCAGCTTTAAATCTTCAGGTGAAAAGAGAACACTATTAATATGCCCCATAAGTTCACCAAGTCTTTGTGCAGTTATACTATTTATATTGATTTTCTTTTTATCCTTTAGGCTGAGCATTATCTCTATAAGACTGGAACCTTCCCTTTTTTCAACCAAGGATCTTACTACAGATTCCCTTTCCCCCCATCGAATAAGTTCTCTATCTCTAGGGGTCCTATGGGATCTTCCAGTACTTAACAAAAAAATAGCCTCCAAAATATTAGTTTTCCCCTGGGCATTTCTTCCTGAGAAAACAATTAAATTAGAGCTAAAGTTTAGCTCTAATTTAACATAATTCCTATAATTTATCAGGCTCAATTCATTAAGATGCAACTTATAATCATCCTTCCCTGACTACTAGGAACTCGTATCCATCATCCAGCAAGATCCTATCCCCAGGATATATCTTCTTCCCTCTTCTAGTTTCCAGCTCACCATTAACTTTTACAAGCCCATCCTTGACCATTTGATTGGCATGGGCGCCGGTATCTGCTATACCAGCCCATTTTAATAGCTGGTTAAGTTTTATATACTCTGTTTTTATAGTAATTTTATCCAAATTCCCATCCTCCAGTTATACTACTTTTTTACACACTAATCCTAACAGGAAGTAGAAGGTATGTAAAGCTATCTCCTTCCAAGGGTCTAAAAACACTGGGGCTTACATTTGTTGTAAAATCAATATATACTTCTTGATCTCCAATACCCTTTAATATATCCATAAAATACCTGGCATTAAAGGCTATAAGCATTTCTTTACCTTCCATATGGATAGGTACCTCTTCATGGGCTGTTCCTAGTTCAGAATTGGAGTTTATTATTAATCTATCCTCTTTTATATTGAGCTTAATCAGGTTATTTCTTCCTTCTCTTGCCATAAGTGAGGCTCTTTCAATGGCGTTGTGTAAGGTTTTAACGTCTACTTTTATCCGAGTCTTATATTCCTGTGGAATTATCTGTGTATAATTTATAAATTCACCGCTAAGTAATCTAGAAATGATCCGTGTGTATCCCATATCAAATAATACATATTTATCATCTATGGTTATGTTTATCTTGTCGTCGCTGTCGTCTATTATCCGGCTTATTTCATTTAAGGTTTTGCCTGGAATTATTACATCTATTTCCTGATTACTATCTACCTTGCCCCGTCTTACAGCTAAACGATAACCATCTAAGCAAACCATATTGATATTACCATCCTTGATTTCCACAAGGCCTCCTGTTAATACTGGCCTAGTTTCATCGGTTGCTACGGCGAAAATGGTATTTTGAATCATCTGTTTCAACAGATTTTGCTCAATTTCCACAGGAGCATTTTCTTCAACATTTTCAAGATCCGGATATTCATCTGGTTGTATTCCCTGTATTTGAAAGTGGGAGTTTTGAGTTTTTATATTGACTAGATATTTATCAGATACTTCTATTTCAATTTCTTCATTAGGTAGTCTGCGAATAACCTCCCCGAAGATACGAGCAGGAATAACTACAGAGCCTTCTTGTTGAATACTGGCATCTAAGAAGCATTCAATGCCCAAGTCTAAATCATTTCCAATTAGTTTTAGTACACCCTTATATGCTTTTATAAAAATTCCTTCTAGGATGGGAAGGGTGGTGCGGGAACTAATGGCCCTTTGAACAATATTTATGCTTTCGGCTAATTTTTTTTGTGGACATGTGAATTTCATGGAATACCTCCTGAGTATGTTGAATATATATAATAATTTAGTAGTAATAGCAGTAGGGACTGTGATTTTGTGAATTATGTCAGATTAAGGCGAAATCCTCGACAAATAGCTGTGGATAACTTTGTGGAGTCAATAATAAAACTTAGTAAAGTTATCCACAATCCTTTCACAAATTTACTTTACAGGGATTCTAGCTCTTGACGAATTTGATTCACAGTTTTAGCTAATTCAGGATCATTGGCGATATCATTTGTAATTTTGTCATAGGCATGTATGACAGTGGTATGATCTCGGCCCCCGAATTCTTCTCCTATCTTAGGTAGAGAAAGATCGGTAAGTTCTCTACATAAATACATAGCTATCTGTCTTGGATGGGCTATGGCCCTACTTCTTTTCTTAGACTTAAACTCCTCGATCTTTACATCAAAGTAACTACCTACCACTTCCATAATCAAAGCTGGAGTTATAACTTTAGGATGATTATTAGATATAATATCCTTTAAAGCTTCTTCTGCTATGGAAAGATCCAGCCTATTATTATTGAGAGAAGAGTAAGCTAAAATTCGTATCAATGCCCCTTCTAATTCTCTAATATTGGACTGTATGCGCTGGGCAATAAATAGGAGTATTTCATCATCCACCTCTATTTGTTCTTGTTCTGCCTTCTTTCTTAATATTGCCACTCTAGTCTCTAGATCTGGCGGCTGAATATCTGCAATCAGGCCCCATTCAAACCTAGACCGTAATCGATCCTCTAAGGTAGGTATCTCCTTAGGAGGTCTATCGCTGGATATGATAATTTGTTTATTTGACTCATGAAGAGCGTTAAAGGTGTGGAAAAACTCCTCTTGAGTACTTTCCTTTCCCGCAATAAATTGAATATCGTCCACCAGTAGTACGTCTACATTACGGTATCTATTGCGAAAGTCCACATTCTTATTGGTTTGAATAGATGTAATAAGCTCATTGGTAAATTTCTCCGAGGTTACATATAGTACCTTGGCTTTTGGATTTTGGTCCAAGATAAAATGCCCTATAGCATGCATTAGATGAGTTTTACCTAGCCCAACACCCCCATAGATAAACAATGGGTTATAGGCATGAGCTGGAGCTTCAGCCACAGCTAGGCAAGCTGCATGGGCAAATCTATTGCTATTACCAATAACGAAGGAATCGAAGGTATATTTAGCATTAAGGGCAGATTTAAAGTCTGACTCTTCTTCCTCATCCTGCTCTTGCTTTAAGTATTTTTCTGCTTCGTTGGGCAGTACCAGTGTAACGACATAGTCGTTGGAAGATATTTGCTTCAAAGAATTGACTAATAGATCCATATATCTGGACTCTAATATGCCTTTAGTAAAGTCATTAGGAACCATTAAATAAAAGGTATTATCAATTATTGCTAAGGGCTCTATAGTTTTTATCCAGGTATTAAAACTTACGTCGGTCAACTCTAATTTTATGAGGGGCAGAGCATCTTCCCACAACTTAACAACCATATGATCCATCAAGGAAACCTCCTAAAAAATACCGTAGTAATACATATTTTTGCCAATTATATACTTTCTAAAACTATTTATATCAACGGCAATTTAAACAAAGGCTCCAAATTATCAATTTTTGTAGAAGCCTTTGTTGAAAAATGCCATATTTTTGTTAATAACCACCATTTAATAAATTTTGTATAAAGCAGGGATAATATTCTACAAAAGTGTAAAAGTTATAAACAGTATTAACAGCTAGAAAAAAGCGATTTTACACCAAAAAGTTATATCCATAAAAAAGTTATACACAAAGTTATCCACAGAATGTGTATAACTTTTGACCAATCCCTACTATATTATATTATAGACAGGAAGTTATCAACAGTAAAGATATAATATCAAATAATCTGTGGATAATCAATTGAATTTGTTGATATTCTTGACAGCAAAAGGTTCATTCGCTTATAATACTATAAGTAAAGTGCTATTATCGCCTTTATTGTGCAAAAAAGAAAAGGAGTTTATATATAGATATAAGCTGCTTATTAACCATAAGAAAGGGGAAAATAAAAATGAAAAGAACTTATCAGCCTAATAATAGACGTAGAAAAAAAGTACATGGTTTTAGAAAGAGAATGAGCACCAAGAATGGTAGACATGTATTAAAAAGAAGAAGGCAGAAAGGTAGAAAAAGGTTGTCAGCATAAGGCCACTTTTATGGTGGCCTTTTCTACCATAGGTTCTGTTCCATTTCCATAATGATAGCGTCAATTATAGTTTAGGACATATAGTGAGAGGATATTGGTGAATAGAAAATATCGTTTGAGGAAGAGAAGAGATTTTAACTACACCTATAAAAGAGGTAAGTCCCTTGCAAATTCTTGTTTGGTATTGGTGTATAGAAAGAATAATTTAGAAGTTACTAGATTTGGTTTTTCTATTAGTAAGAAATTTGGTAAAGCTGTACAGAGAAATAAGATAAAAAGAAGGCTAAGAGAAATCTGTAGATTGAGATTGGATAAAATAAAGACAGGTTATGATCTTATTTTCATAGCCAGAGTTGGAGCAAGGGATGCCAGTTATCAAAAATTAGAAAATCAGGTTGAAAACTTACTAAAAAGGGCTGGTTTGTTTAAGGAGTAGGGATAAAAAATAAATGAAAAACATTTTAATAAGAAGTATCAAACTTTATCAAAGATTCATATCTCCACTGTTTCCAAACAGCTGTAGATTCTACCCTACTTGTTCTAATTATGCTATTTTGGCAATAGATAAATATGGTATTGTAAAAGGTTCTTTATTAGCTATTAAAAGAATTATAAAATGCAATCCCTTCCATCCAGGTGGATATGATCCCTTGGTGTAAATTAAAGTATTGGTAAAACTTTCGGAGGTATTTAGAGGAATGAGTATTTTAGATATATCATCAAGAAAAGAAGTCAAGGGGCAGGTGTTGTAATATGTGGTCTGCTTTAGTAGGCTTTCTTCAATCAATTATTACAGGAATAAATTCGGTGGTAGGAAATTATGGAGTTTCAATAGTATTATTTACTATTTTAACCAGGCTAGCTCTTTTGCCTCTTGACTTAAAAGCAAAGGCATCCACAAGAAAGATGACTGAATTAAACCCAGAGCTACAGAAGATAAATGAAAAATACAAAAATGATCCAGAAAAAAGAAATAAAAAGACCATGGAGCTTTATCAAAAGCATCAGGTAAATCCCATGGGAGGATGCCTTCCCATGTTACTGCAGCTACCCCTCATGTTTGCCATGTTTGCTGCCTTAAGGGCCATAGCCAGTGCACAACTTGAAATTTTTTATGTAAATCTTATAAACTATACCAATAGTGATATAGCCCCTATACTGGAGCAATTTGTTGAAAGCATACAAAATTCATCTGCAATAAGACAAAATGTGGGGGATTTGCTAACTAGTTTGTTTAGTAATCCCAATAATGAGCGCCTTATTAATCAACTAAATGAAGTAGCAGGCAATGCTAATACTACCGCTATTGTAGAAGCAATTAAAAATATTAGCACAGCTCAGGCTCTAGAGTTTTTAAAAACATCTGGATCAAGCCTTAGATTTTTATGGATTAAAAATGTATGGATTGCTGATTCTCCTATGAGAGATATCATTGGTAGAACCATACCCTTTATGGCAGGTGGATGGAATGGTGCCTGGAATGGATTGTTTATTTTATCAGCTCTAGCTGGTATTACTTCCTATCTATACATGAAGTTGTCTACTCCTGCTGGAGATAAGCAACAAACCTCTGGTATGAGTACAATTATGCCCATTATGTCAGTCTGGTTTACATCAATGTATACATCGGCATTTAGTATTTACTGGGTAACTAGTAACCTATTTCAAATTGTACAGCAGCTAATCTATAACCGGATATACCCTGAAGGAAAAACAGGTAAGGAAGGTGCAAAAAAATGAGATCTGTTGAGAGCAGCGGAAAAACCGTTGACGAAGCTATTTTAATGGCAGTTGCTCAATTGGGTGTTCAAAGAGACATGTTGGAGATTGAGATTTTGGAAGAGCCGGTAAAAGGACTGTTTGGAATTATTGGAGCCAAAGATGCAAGGATAAGAGCCACTGTAAAGAAAACCAAGGGTGAGATGGCCAAGGAATTCTTAATGGAACTGTTGGATCTAATGAATGTTGAAGCTGTTATTAATGTGACAGAGGATGATGAGCAGGTAAATATAGAGCTAAAGGGAAGAGGTATGGGACTGTTAATAGGGCATAGAGGGGAAACTTTGGATGCGCTGCAGTATTTAACTAGTTTAGTTGTTAATAAGGAAGGCCAGAACTACAAGCGAATTTATTTGGATACGGAAAACTATAGAAAAAAAAGGGAAGAAACCTTAAGGCGTCTAGCTAAGAGACTAGGTTATAAGGTAGCTAAGACAAAAAAGAAAATTACATTAGAACCTATGAATCCTTTTGAACGAAGAATAATACATGCATCTTTGCAAAATGATAGTTATGTAAGAACCTATAGTGAGGGTGAAGAACCCAACAGAAGAGTGGTAATAACCCTTAAATAAAATTAGATTGTTTAATATGTGAAAAAATAGCCCAGTATAAATATACTGGGTTAACTTTTTATAGTTTAACGGGAGGAAAAGTAGATATGTTTATTGAAGATACAATAGCTGCCATTGCTACCCCTCCAGGAGAAGGAGGTATAGGGATTGTCAGAATTAGTGGTCCTAAAGCCTTAGATATTGCAAAAGAAGTATTTGTATTTAGCGGCAAGAAAAATGGGACCTTTAAAGATAGATACCTACACTACGGAAAAGTTGTAGATGAAAAAGGAGACATTATTGATGAAGTTCTTCTTGCCTATATGAAAGGGCCAAGATCCTATACCGCAGAGGATGTAGTAGAGATACATTGTCATGGTGGTATAATTCCTATAACTAGCATTCTTAAAGAGGTTATAAAAAAAGGGGCTAGATTAGCTGAGCCTGGTGAATTTACTAAAAGGGCCTTCTTAAATGGAAGGATAGATCTGGTTCAGGCTGAAGCGGTTATGGATTTGATTTGTGCTAAAACCGAAAAGCTAGCTAAGGCATCTATTAATCAAATGGAAGGTGGCCTATCTGGACATATAAAAAGAATGAGGGAAAGACTTATTGATATTATGGCACATATAGAGGTTACTATAGATTATCCTGAAGAAGATATTGATGAGATTGCTAGCCAGTCCATAAGAAAAGATATAACTGGTATAGTAAGTGATATTGATCATCTGCTTAGTACTGCAGAGCATGGTAAATTAATAAGACAGGGAATTAAAGCTGTTATAGTTGGTAAGACAAACGTAGGTAAATCTTCTTTATTAAATGCTCTTGTAAAGGAAGAACGGGCTATTGTAACGGATATACCCGGAACTACCAGGGATGTAATAGAAGAGTTTATAAATATTAAAGGCGTTGCAGTTAGGATAATTGATACTGCCGGTATAAGGGAAACCTTAGATCAAGTTGAGCAAATTGGGATACAAAGATCCAAGCAAAATATTGAACGCGCTGATCTTATTATTACAGTTTTAGATGCTTCATCTCCATTGGAAGATCAGGATAGAGAGATATTAGAATATCTTAAAGATAGAAAGGCATTGGTTATTCTAAATAAAATAGACAAGCCTGTTAAGTTAGATAGGAAGCAAATAGAAGAGTTAATAGGCAGTGAAATTCCAATAGTAGAAACATCATTAACTCTGGGAAAAGGCATTGACAAAGTAGAAGATATAATATATAAAATGTTTTTTAGAGGGGAGCTAGAAATCTCTGATGATCTAATGATAACCAATATTAGGCATCAGGAGACATTAAATAAAGCACGTAAATATCTTCTAGACGCTTTGGAAGGCATAGATAATGAGCTACCCATGGATATAGTATCTATTGATTTAAGAAGTGCCGTAGATTCTTTAGGTGCCATTACAGGTGAGACGGTAACCGAAGATTTAATTGATAAAATTTTTTCCGAGTTTTGTTTAGGAAAGTAGGAGAAAGAATGAGACTTAAAGCAGGAGATTTCGATATAATTGTAATAGGCGGTGGTCATGCAGGCTGCGAAGCTGCATTAGCAGGTGCAAGAATGGGATATAAGACTGCTGTTTTTGCTACAAATCTTGATAATATTGCAATGTTGGCCTGTAACCCTTCTATAGGAGGTACATCAAAGGGGCATCTAGTGCGAGAAGTGGATGCACTAGGAGGGCAGATGGGCCTTAATATAGATAAATGTTTTATACAAATAAGAATGCTAAACACAGGCAAAGGACCAGCGGTCCATTCCCTACGAGCCCAGGCAGATAAGCATGACTATCATAGACTTATGAAAAGTACCCTTGAAAAACAGGAGAATTTAGAAATTATACAAGGTGAGGTTACAGAAATTTTAGTTAAAAATGGTAGAGTTACTGGGGCAGTGACAGCCATAGGTGATATTTATACTTGTAAGGCAGCAATAGTAGCCACAGGGGTTTACTTAAAAAGCAGGATAATAATTGGTGAATATAGTGTAAATAGCGGTCCCAATGGATATTCCCCAGCCAATCGCTTATCGGATAACTTAAGGGACCTAGGATTTAAACTGCAAAGGTTTAAAACAGGAACCCCTGCTAGAATAGATGGTAATTCCATAGATTATGAAAAAATGATACCCCAGCATGGGGATAAGGAGATAATTCCCTTCTCTTTTTTGAATGATACCATTGAGCGAGAACAGGTACCCTGCTGGCTAACCTATACTACCAAAAAAACCCATGATATTATTAGGGAAAATCTTCACAGGGCCCCTATGTATTCAGGAAGTATCGAAGGGGTCGGGGCCAGGTATTGTCCTTCCATTGAAGATAAGGTAGTAAGATTTGCAGATAAGGAAAGCCATCAAGTTTTTATTGAACCAGAGGGAAAGTACACAAGGGAGATGTATCCTCAAGGTCTATCTACCAGTATGCCTATAGATGTTCAAAGGGAAATGTACAGAAGTGTACCTGGGCTGGAAAATGTTCGAATTATGAGACCTGCATATGCTATTGAGTACGATTGCATTGATTCAAGAGAACTTAAGTTATCCTTGGAAACCAAGGCTATTGCTGGTCTTTTCTTTGCAGGTCAAATAAATGGAAGCTCAGGTTATGAGGAAGCCGCTGCTCAAGGCATAATGGCAGGTATTAATGCAGTCCAATATATTCGTGAAGAGGAACCGGTTATTTTGGATCGATCCCAGGCTTATATAGGTGTTTTGATAGATGATTTGGTAACAAAAGGAACAAATGAGCCTTATAGAATGATGACTTCTAGAGCAGAATACCGCTTACTTCTTAGGCAGGACAATGCGGATATGAGATTGACTGAAATTGGATATAAAGTTGGATTAGTAGATGAAAAGCGCTATGATTGGTTTATGAAAAAACGTGAAAGAATTGAAAAAGAAATTAAGAGACTAAAAGAATTAATAATTTCCCCTACTGAAGAAGTATTAAAGTATCTGGAGAAGAGAGGTACTTCTGCTATAAAAAGTGGTATTAGCTTATATGAACTATTAAAAAGACCAGAAATAACCTATAGTGATATAGAGTATTTAGGTGGTCCAGGTGAGGTTAAACTTAGGCAGGATAGAGAGCAAGTGGAAGTATCTATTAAGTACGAGGGATATATAAAGAAGCAATTAAGACAAGCAGAGCAGTTTAAGAAAATGGAATCCAGAAGAATTCCAGTGGATATAGACTACAGTAAAATATCTGGCATGAGATTGGAGGCAAGGCAAAAACTAAATCAAGTAAAACCTGAATCTATAGGACAAGCCAGCAGAATATCTGGAGTTTCGCCTGCTGATATCTCGGTCTTGATGATTTATCTAGAAAAGATGAAGAGAGATGGTGGCAGGAATGAAGCATGATTTGACAAAGTTAAAACAAGGAGTTCAAGCCCTAAATATAGATATAACTGATGAACAACTTGAAAAGTTTGATAAATATATTTCCCTGTTAATCCACTGGAACAAAAAAATGAACTTAACAGCTATAACTGAACCTGAAGAGATAATAGTAGATCATTTTTTAGATTCCATATCTATACTAGGAGAGATAAATATGGGGGAATATGACTCCATAATAGATGTGGGAACAGGTGCTGGCTTTCCGGGACTGCCTATAAAGATAATGGAACCTCACTTAAATTTGGTGTTATTAGATTCTTTGAAAAAGAGAACAGAATTCCTTAAAGTGGTTACAGAAGAGCTAAAGCTTTCCAATGTAGAAATTATTCACTCCCGGGCCGAGGATTTAGCCAGGCAAGAAAATTATAGGGAAAACTTTGATTTAGTTGTATCTAGGGCAGTTGCGTCTCTAAATATATTAGCTGAGTATTGTGTACCCTTTGCTAAAGTTGGTGGATATTTTGTATCCTACAAAGGTCCTGCTGCTGATGAAGAGTTGCAAGAATCAAGCAAGGCTATTGAAGTACTTTCTGGGCAGAGAGAGCCGGAAATAAAAAAAGTATCAGTTCCCTTTTCACAAAAAACTCATAAGCTAGTTATCATACAAAAGAATACTAAAACTCCCAAAAAGTATCCTCGTTCACCAGGAAAAATTAAAAAGTCGCCATTATAATGGCGACTTTTGTTATTGTTTATGATTATTTTAATAAATACGTCGTAATACGAAGCAAATATGAGCAATATTTAAATATATGATAATATTAAAGAAATTTAATCAAAAAAGAAGGAATTTAAGAAAATATGGAGAATTATATATCTAGGATTTGGAGGTGAGAAAATGATTACAATAAGGAGCTTTCAAAATACTATCAAACAAAGGCGAGAAGAAAAACAGGTATTGGAGATGATTCCCGTTTCTATGATAAAACCAAATCCATATCAGCCAAGGAAAAGTTTTTCCAAACAAAGTTTGGAGGAATTGGCACAGTCGATAAAAGAAGTGGGTGTGATTCAGCCTATTACTGTAAGGAGAGCGGGAGCGAACGGATACGAATTGGTTGCCGGTGAAAGAAGGTTAAGGGCGGCAAAGATAGCAGGTCTTGAAACTATACCTGCCATTATAATATCGGGGGATGAAAGAGACTCGGCTATTATGGCCATGATAGAGAATCTTCAAAGGGAAGATCTCCACTACCTGGAGGAAGCTAAGGGATATTTAGCTTTGATCAAAGATCATGGTTTAACCCAAGAAGAATTAGCAAAGAAGATAGGAAAAAGTCAGTCTACTATTGCCAATAAAATTAGACTTTTGAGATTGTCCGATGAAATAAAGAATGCATTAATTAAGCATAATCTAACCGAAAGACATGCCAGATGCCTCTTAAGACTACCTGAAGAAGAATTACGCCTGAAAGCTTTAAAGAAAATAATTGAAAAAAATTATAATGTAAAAGACTCGGAAATGTTAGTAGAGAGAACTATGCAGAGAATTCAAATGAGTGAAAAAAACAAACCAAAAGGGCGAAAGAAGATGGTGGGTGGCTATAGGGATCTGAGAATTTTCATTAATACTATAAGAGATGCAGTAGTTATGATGAAAAATTATGGAATTAATCCTCTTGTCAAGGAAGTAGATACGGGAGACGCAATTGAAATCACCGTTTCTATTCCTAAAGTATAGCCTATCTTAAAAGCCTTATTTTTCCAAAGCCAGATATGAAGAGAATGGTTAAGGAAAATGCTGTGGTAAAACCACGGCTTTTTTTTGCCTCATTTTCAATCTTTTCTATAAAAGCCCTTTAAAGAAAGCCTAATATAAACTATAATGTAAATAAGAGAAATAAAAGGGGTTGTTATCATGTCTAAGGTTTTAGCCATTGCTAATCAAAAGGGTGGTGTTGGGAAGACTACTACTAATATAAACTTAGCCTGCGGATTAGCTAATCTTGGAAAAAAGATATTGACCATTGATATTGATCCACAAGGAAATACAACAAGTGGATTAGGAATAGATAAGGAAAACCAGGATTTAATTTCTGTATACGATGTTTTAATAAATAGTGCTGATATAAGAAATGCCATTGTTAAAAGTCAAATAAAAAATTTAGACATTGTCACTTCTAATCTTCAATTGGCAGGAGCAGAGGTTGAACTAGTTTTAATGGACTTTAGAGAATTTAGATTAAGAGATGCCATTGAAAAAATAAGGGATGATTATGATTATATATTTATAGATTGTCCTCCCTCTCTTGGACTTATTACCATTAATGCTTTTACTGCCGCTGATGGTGTTTTAGTTCCTATTCAATGTGAGTATTTTGCTCTAGAAGGACTTACCCAGCTCTTAGGCACTATTCAAAGAGTTAAAAAAACCTCAAATCCAAATTTGGAATTAGAGGGAGTTATATTGACAATGTTCAATGCTAGAACTAATCTTTCTATACAAGTAGTAGAGGAAGTAAAGAAACACTTTAGATCAAAACTTTTCAAAACAATTATACCGAGAAATGTCAGATTAGGAGAGGCTCCTAGCCATGGCCTTCCAATCCACCTATATGACCCAAAATGTGTCGGTGCTGTTGCTTATGCAGAATTGGCAGAGGAATTTTTAGAGAGAGAAAGGGAGGAAGGTATTAGTGAAGAAAAGAGGATTAGGTAAGGGTTTGGATGCCTTATTTCAGAGCTATGATTCTTTTGATAGTAGTGATATGGATACCGATGATGCTTATAATGAAGGTGTTATAGAAATAAGTATCTATGAGATTGATCCCAATCCTGATCAACCAAGAAGAAATTTTGATCAAGAATCTATTCAGGATCTTAGCAAGTCAATTCTAGAGCATGGTGTTGTTCAGCCTATAATAGTAAAACCTTCTAAAAATAATAGATATACTATTGTTGCTGGTGAAAGAAGATGGCGTGCAGCTAGAACCGCGGGATTGGATAAGATACCAGCTATTATTAGAGATTTTGATGAAAAAGAAATGCTTGAGATTGCTTTAATTGAAAATCTCCAAAGAGAGGATTTGAATCCTATTGAAGAAGCGGAGGGGATTAATTCCCTAATGGAGAATTATGGCCTAACTCAAGAGCAAGTAGCTCAGAGACTAGGTAAAAGTCGTCCATCAATAGCTAATTCATTAAGACTTTTAAAACTGCCTAAAGAGGTTAAAAATCTATTAGAAGATGGCAAGATTTCAACAGGTCATGCTAGAGCTTTATTAGCATTAAATAGCCATACTCAAATAATTGAAGTAGCAGAATTAATAGTAGAAAAGTCTTTGAGCGTCAGAGAAACTGAAAACTTAGTAAAAAAGATTAAGGAAGATAGAGCAAGAAAAAATAAGCCAAAAACCATGGACAAACCCTCTTTCATTCTTGAACTTGAAAATAGAATGGAAGAATATTTTGGCACAAGAGTAACTATTCAACAAGGTAAGAAAAAAGGCGTTATTGAGATAGAGTACTATAGCAACGACGACCTTGAAAGAATAATAAAAATGATTTCTGTGTAGCAAAAATTTTAGGGATGTTTCACGTGAAACATCCCTTGTTTTTTTACTTTTTCAAATGTTTCACGTGAAACATTTGAAAAAAGATATTAAAAAAGATAGGTTAAAAATAATATAATACAGTTAATACAAAACAGTTGGTGATAGAAACATGCAATTAGAAAAATAAAAAGCTGATGGATAAAGCATCAGCTAAAAAGTACCCTTTACAAAAGAAGAAAAAAGGTTAGTGTCTATAAAAATTTTTATTAACTTTGAGTCATCAATAAAACTAGATAGTAGATCAGCAGGTATTAATAAGTATAATAAGGGTACAAAGGCAAAGATTATATGGAGAAACAACACACCTCTAAATATCCCTAGTACAGCAGCGACAACACCGTCAAACTTGATTAAGACAGGGAGTTCAGTTAGATTTTGTGTCAATGAAATAATCAGCGTAAAAATAAGCTGTAGAAATAAAAATAAAAGAATAAAACTAATTAAGTTCATAATAATATTGGCAACAGTATAATCAAAATATTGTCCTAGATTATGCAAACCGTCTAAACTTTGATTTAATAAGTTTTCTTGAATCTGAGTACTAAAAGGATTTGGTAACCCTGACTCGTTAACAATACTTACTATTTGATCGTTAGAAAGAGAAGAAACAGGCAAAATTTTATGGGCAAAGGCAGTTTTTGAAGAGCCTTCAGAATAATAAATTATTTTATTTATTAACTCTGGAAAACGAGTTACTATATATCTAGTCAAAGAAGAATGAAAAATTAAAGAAAAAAACCAGGATAAAATAAAAGAAAAAACTTTTAATAAGGATACACTAAAACCATAATAGGCTCCGAATAAAACACTTATTCCTAATACTAAAAGTATAGCTAAATCTATAATATTCATAATAAATCCTCCTGCTCAATTGAATAAATCTTTAGTTCTCCATCTAAATTAACAATAAAAAAATTATTGGGATGATGATGGTTCCAAAAAATACTCTTTATGTCTTCCTCTATGTAAAGCTCAAGTTCTACATTACCTTTTTTATCAAAGATCAATAGTTTCTTGCCATGTTGTAAGCCTAAAAATTTATTATTCTTATATAAGCAAATATTAGTTAAGTTAGAAGGAAATTTAATATTGTGCCTTTCACCCTTTTGATCAATATACACTCCATTATATGGTTGCTCTTGCACTTTTCCTAGATTTCCATCTAGGTATATTAATGCTTCAGAATCATTTCTAACTACCTGGAAATTATCTATAAGATTATTTTCTAGTTTCCATATTTCTTCACCTTCTACATTGTAGCACACTAATTCTCTGTTGCCAATCAAAATAGAAAAAGAAGGCAAGCGAAATATTTTATAATAAAATTTATCTATGTTAGTGTTGATAGCAAATAAAGATAAATTGTGGTCATAATGGAGCACCTTAGAAGAAGGAAAGGTACCATTAATATCTAGAGTTAGGATAGACAAACTAGAATCATCGGAAGTAGAGTCTAAATCCATAAAATAAAAATTTTCATCAAAATCCAAATCAGTTAAATTGCCATTTTCTATATTTAATATTTTAACTCCCACACCTTCATCTGGAAGATCCTCAAGTATCAACAAATATTTGCCATATTCAATTATTTTTATGGCAGAATAATCAAGGGAATATATAGGGAGTAGATTTGCACCATTTTTTTTATAAATAGAATTATTATTAATTAGCACGAAATTAGAAGTCATGTCTGTTATAGTAAAGTTCTGATTAAGTTCATCTTCCAAGTTAAAAGGCATTTCAACGGGAAAGCCCTCAGTGTTGAAAAAAGTTGTTAAATTTTGCCCAGAAATTGCAAAGCCGCCTTCGAAAAAAAATAACTTATCGTCTTCATTTAGTACAATAGAAGGATGACCAATGGCCTGCAATGTTAACCTATTTAAAATGCTATGTTTATGGATCATAAATACAAAAGCAATTACTGCTAAAATAAAAACTAAGGTTACTAAAATCTTTTTTAGTTTCATGATGTCACCTCTCAAGTAAAGCTTACAATTAAGTTTTCGCTAAAAAGGTATAAAATCCTTCTTTTTTATTATCCTATCATCCAATACACTTACCTTTCAATAGTCATAATAATCCATAAAAATATGGATTGTAATTGGCTAGCTAGATAAAAAATAAAAAAGTAATAATTCCTATTGCTTCATCATAAAATATAAAAAAATACTAACACTTAACTCATTATATCTTAGACTGCATATAGATTGGTTGGAAAAAGAACGTTTATATAAAAATGCTAAAGGAGTTATAAAGTTGTCTAAAACAGCACTTTATGTTGACATAAATAAGCCCTATGCTGTATCTTGGTTTATTAAGGGCTTTGAAGAAATATTATTGCGCACTATTGACAGAGATTGTTCTCATATAGTAATACTTTGTATTGGAACTGATAGGTCTACAGGGGATTGCTTAGGACCATTAGTGGGCCATAAACTAAGATATATCCAAGGTGAGTATATTCGTGTTTATGGAACATTGAATGAACCGGTTCATGCCAAAAATTTAAAAGCTACAATAAAAAAAATAGAAGAAAGATACGAAAATCCATTTATAATAAGTATTGATGCCTGCTTAGGCAAGCCGGAGAGTATTGGCTGTATTTCCATAGGGGAAGGACCTATAAAGCCAGGTGCTGGTGTGAATAAAAAACTACCAGAAATAGGCCATATGCATGTTATGGGAATAGTAAATATAAGCTGGTTCATGGAATATATGATTTTACAAAATACCAGACTAAGCCTGGTGATGAAAATGGCGGATATAATAAGTGCAGGCATCTATTACAACCTTTCAAAACTAGTTAGCAGGAAACTAAAGCCTGCAGCTACTAAAAAATAGGGCTGTATACTCGATTTTCTATGATAAACTTAATATCATCAACAGATTTATCACTTCCATCTATGAGTAAGGTTCCATGAAAATCATGATCTAAATTAGACAAGGTAAGGTTATCTAATTTTTGAGCAGTAGAATAAAGAGAGGGTTGGCCATTATCCTGGGAATAAATAAATACATCAACAGGAAAATCAATTTCATCCTCAAGATAAACCTCATATCCGAGATTTTCAAGATCATCTTTTAAATGGATTAAGGAATTCGCTAAGGCTACAGTTGTCATAAAAAACACCTCCCCGTATATTATTCCGGGAAGGTGGTCTGTTTATACATTAGAGTTTTTAGTGGATAATTCAATAGCTTGTTTTTCTTCGTCAGATAGTGGGTATTTAGACTTCTTATCAATAATAGGCTTAGCAAAGATAGCTGAAGATTCCCTAGAATAAAGACCAGTTAATACCACACCGTCACCATGTTTATTAAGTAAAGCTACTGAAAAGCTTTGATCACTCCCCATTCGTTCAAAGGGATTATAACGAACAATACCTACGTTTTGAATACAAGTTTCCAATTGCTTATGCATTTGTCTTATATTATGATCTAATTCATTTATCTTATTATCTACCTTTTCAATGGTCTCTAAATGATTAAGTAACATGTATTCGAGATTCTTATTATCCATTCCCCTCATCATTTTTTTGTATTTCTTTATTATTTTAGTAGTTCTATTAAAATTAATTATTACTATGATTATGGATAATAATATCAATAAAAGTGCTATTAAAAGTATTTCTATCATAAATGAATCCAATACTTCATATAATGCTTCCATAATAAATGCCCTCCGTTATACTACTATGTTAAACAAAATTTCCAATAACATTTAAGGATAAGGGTTTTACAGTAAATTTAGCCGGAGTGCTTCCATAAAGGTCTCCGTCTGCATTTATAACCAAGGTATCATTACTATCTATAGAGATTTCCCTGCACTTATAGGTTTTTACATAGGGAAGGTCTTGATATGTACCCTTTACAAATCTATGGAAAAGTAAAGGGATTTTATAGCGAGGTAAGGAATTAACAACTATAACGTCAAGATACCCATCTTTTAAATCTCCATTGGGATTTACCATCATTCCCCCGCCATAATGGGTTCCATTTGCTATGGCTACTAACAAAATCTTTGTTTTAATAATTTGCCCATCAATATTAATGGTTATATCCTTAAACTTAAAAGTAAAAAACTTAACAAGGGCAGCAATATAATAGGAAAGTTTTCCTGGGATAAATTTCCTGAATTTTAGGATGTCTTTTATGATTTCAGCATCAAAGCCTACACTGGCTACGTTGATGAAAAAAATGTTTTCTAATTTGCCAACGTCAACCAACCTACTTCTCTTTTTTATTAAATAGGATAGAGCGTCTTTTATAGTTGGAGGGACACCAATAGCCCTAGCAAAGTCATTACCTGTTCCGGCAGGCAGTACTCCAAGGAGAACATCTGACCCTATTAGCCCATTGGCTACTTCTAAAAGGGTACCGTCTCCACCTACAGATATGACGGCATCGTACTTAATGCTAGAGTTAACAGCTTGCCTAGCAAGCTCGGTAGCATGGCCTTTGCAGCGGGTTTTTGCTATTTTATATTTTATATTTCTCTTATTGCAGAATTCTTCAATAAGAGAAATGGAATTTAAAGCAGAGTTAGGGCCGTGACCTGCCATTGGATTTACTATAAAAAACAGATTCATAAGTAGGTTCCTCCGCTTTTGGAATTAATAATATCTGAAAATAGAGCTGCGCCTTCTTCTTCGACGTCTTCTTATCATTGATATAATAATAAGCAGAATGATTATAATAGCTAGAGCTCCAATAATAAGTTCTTCTATATAAAACTCATGCTCACCTATGGTAATCTTTCCTATGGTTTCAGATTTATCATCAATTTCCTCTTGAGGATTTTCCTCTTCATTTTCAGACACATTCTCCTTAATAGGCTCTTCAACCACTATTGGAGGAGTTAGTAGAGCAATCTCACTTTCTAACCACATATAAAAGACACTATTATCATCAACAGAATCCTTAATAGAATTTAAATAATCTAAGGCTTTTTGGTCACCATCGGTCTGATTTTTTAATATAGCAGTTTTATCATAGATTATTTTATTTCTAATAGTAGAAGATAAAGACTCACCAAATCCAGGATTTGGTTCCAGCTGATTTAAAAGATTTAAAGCCTTTTCTATATCGTGTAAATTTTGGTAACATATGGCTTCTAGATATTTTAATTCTGGTATAACGCCATTACTATCGGCAGAAGTCAGATATTCATGTATCAAGGACAGGGTTTGATGGTAGCTTCCGTTTCTAAAGCTTTGTATTATATTCTTCACATCATTATCAGATTCAAAAGCAGATTCAATATATTTTGTAATTACCGCATCCATAGGTTTGAAGGATAGTTGAAAATCAGTTAGCTTGGAGTTTTGATTATCCAGTTTAAAAGTTAATCTACCGCCATCATGGTAATGATTAGGTCTAATGCTAGGAGCAGGATCGAAAGCATAAGGACCATAAAAGTCTGTATCAGCGATTATTTGTATATTTTTAATTTTATTTGGCCAATTTTCTAAAAGAGGTAACGGAAAAGTAATGACCTCGGTCCCATCCAATTCCAGCTTATTGTCAATGGAAAAAGAAGCTTCAACTACTTTAGATTCACCAGCTTCTAATGCTATGTCCCAAACATACCAATTATTTATATTAATCTCTTTATCAGTTGGTGGATTTTTTGCGGTTGATCTTTGTGTAACTTTAATAGATTTACCTTCACTAATTACTGATAAATCCCTGATTTTACTTATACTATCTAACTGAACAGGTATTCCTATCTTAAAAGTGGTAGGCTGCTCAAAATCTAGATTTTTAACAACCATAGAAATGTTGACAGAAGTAAAACCTGTTCTAATGCGGAAGAAAATATTATAGCTGACTAATTCCACTTGACTTTGATCAGTAACGTAAACTCTTCTGCCTTGAGCTTCTAAAGGAACTGGCGCAGCAAAAGAAACAACTGGAATAAAAGATAGGAGAATAACTAAAAAAACAGAGAACCATTTTCTCATTTTGTACATTCCTCTCAAAAATATTATATAAATATTAAATATAATTTATTATGTTAGTTAAACAGTTATCATTCATGGTTCATAATGGCTGTTGATACCTAAGCTGGGTTTTGTTGATAACAGCTTAACTAGAATATGCTAATGATATACACAATAATATATATTTCTTATGTATCTAAGTTTAACATATATAGTAGAAAAGAACAAGATTTTGCCTGTGTGTAACTTTTGGATTCATGGCTAGTAAAAAGACTTTAATCCTGAGAAGGTTTAATAAGAATTAAGGCCAGGAAAGAAGCTACAAGGCCCATTATACCTACTATCCAGAATCCCCATGAAAGCCCAGCCAAATCGCTGATAATTCCAACTAGAATAGGTCCTAAAAACATACCTAGTCCATATATGGCCTGGAAAAAGCCCATAGCAGTAGCCCGTTTATGAGATTCTACAGACTGTATGCTAAGGCTCATAAGCAAAGAAAAAATAGAGCCTCTAGCAAATCCTCCTACCATTTGGGAAAGGTATAGTAGGTTAAGATTGGTTATACTAGGAATAACAGCACAGGATAGTGCTAAGGCTAAAAAGCCAAAGGTTACGGTCTTACTTTCCCCATACTTTCTAACAAAAACCGAGCCACTCATGGCTGATGCCAGGATACCAGGCAGGGTGGATAAGGTGGTAAGTAGGCCTGTTTGCATTTCGTTGGCACCAATTTTTTGTGCAGCTATGGGGGTAAAACCATAAACTGATGCAAAGGTTATAAGCTGTACTAAAACAGCTAAACCAGAAGGGATCAAAACATTCTTATCCTTACCTACTAATAACAGCTCCCTTATCTTCATGGGCTCCCTGTCTTCTTTCTTTTCTACTATTCCTGTACCCAACAGAAGGGCTATGGCGCCAACACCTGCCGCTAAGAAAAAAGGTGCTTGCGGAGAAATTTTCCCTGACATGAGCCCTCCCAAAAGCATGGCTATCATTTGGCCTAGTGCATTAAAAGAGTTTATATACCCCATTGCTTTGGAAGAATCTTCAGAGGTAAAATAACTGGAAAAAAGCACAGTAAAAGGAACCCAAACCGCAGCAGCCACACCACTTAGGCCTCTAAAAAATAGGAGTGCCCATGGATTGGGAAAAAGCCCCATCCCCAAAGCGCTAACTAGAGAGGATAATATACCGGCTAAAATAAAGATCTTGCGCTTGTTTATGGTATCTGAATATATGCCCAAAGGTATCCTAAGAACCATTTGAGTGAAGCCATAGGAACTTAATATAAGACCAATTAATTTGTGGGATGCTCCTAAGTTTTCAGCATATATAGATAAGTTGGGTACGTAGGTATAAAGTGAAAACCAAAAAAGACTAGTGACCAAATAGTATAAAGGAATCCGATATTGTACTCTTTCGTTTTTCATCTTAGACCTCCAGGTATAATACTATTGACCTAAAATCATAAATCCATAAGTATAAGTATAATATATTTTGTAAAAAGAAGACAGGGAAAGATGTTAAAAAAAGCAAGGATATTTAAAGGGATTTGAGTAGTTATAAAGAATATATTCTATATAATAATGTTATAAGATAATTTATAAAGTGAGGTAGTTAAATGGAGTTAGATAGAATTCGCGACGTGGCAAAGAGAATAAAAGAGAATATAAAAAAGGTTATAGTGGGGAAGGACAATGTAATTGATCTGATGCTTATTTCTTTAATTTCATCAGGGCATGTATTATTAGAGGATGTACCGGGAACTGGTAAAACCATGTTGGCCAAGTCTTTAGCTAAATCCTTAGATTGTTCCTTTAAGAGAGTACAATTCACTCCAGATTTATTACCTAGCGATTTAAGCGGCATAAATTTCTATAATCAAAAGGAAGGCGAGTTTGAATTTCGGCCAGGGCCTATTTTCACAAACATATTGTTAGCCGATGAGATAAATAGAGCCACTCCTAGAACCCAATCTAGCCTACTAGAATGTATGGAAGAAAAACAAGTAACCGTGGACGGAGAAACCAGACTTTTAGATCAGCCCTTTATGGTTATAGCGACTCAAAACCCTGTGGAGATTCAAGGAACCTTTCCACTGCCCGAAGCACAGCTGGATAGGTTTTTAATAAAGGTAGATATGGGATACCCTGATACAAATGAGGGTATAGAAATTCTTAGAAGGTTTAAGGAGAGGAATCCCCTAGCAGAGATAGAAGCAGTTGCTACCAAAGAGGAGATAATTAAAGCTCAGCAGAACTATTCTAAAGTTTTTGTAAGCGATGATATACTTAATTATATTGTTAGGATAGTGGAGCTGACTAGGCAACATAGTGATGTAACCTTAGGAGTGAGTCCACGGGGAAGTCAGGCCTTGCTCAAAGCTGCTCAGGTTTGTGCTATATTACAGGGCAGAGATTTTGTAACTCCTGATGATATTAAGAAAATAGTTAAGCCAGTGCTAGGGCACAGGATAATACTGCGTAATGTTATGGGGCAAAGACAAGAACAGTTAGATGCTGTAATAGAACAGGTTTTAAAAGCTGTACCAGTGCCTACTGAAGATATACCAATTGAGCAAGAGGCGAAGCTATGAGGATACATTGGATAATTTTTGTTGCCCTGGTGGTAATAATAGCTCAATCATGGGTAGCTAAAAAATGGATGTTAAAGGGCATCGGTTATAATAGGTTTTTTAGTGTTTACAGGGCCTTTGAGGGTCAACAGATAGAGATGGTTGAAAGAATTAGCAATAGAAAGCTACTTCCCGTGCCCTGGTTGAGAATTGAGTCTAAAATAAGCGAAAATCTGGAATTTAAAAAGCAGTTTAATTTGGATATAAAACACCAACAATTTCACAAAAGCCTATTTAGCTTAATGCCTTATACAGCAATAAATAGAAGACATCAAATTAGATGCAAAAAAAGAGGTTGTTATAGATTAAACTCAGCTTCTTTAACTTGTGGTGATCTGTTCGGTTTTCAAGAGGCAACAAAAATCTATGAGCTAGATGCTGAGCTATTGGTTTATCCAAAGCTGGTTCCCCTAGATGAGATACCTTTTCCATCACGAAGTTGGATGGGAGATGTTGTAGTAAAAAGATGGGTAGTAGATGATCCCTTTATGTACGCTGGTGTTCGAGAATATACTGCTGGAGATCCTTTAAACAGCATAAACTGGAAGGCTACAGCTAGAACAGGGACCTTACAAGTTCATAAAAGGGATTATACAGCGGATCCCAGAATAATGATATATTTAAACATGGATGTCACCGATCATATGTGGGGTCCTATTACTAGACCTGAACTTATAGAAAAAGGAATTGCCTACGCTGCGTCCATTGCTAATTATGCCATAGCCCAAGGGATAGATACAGGGTTTGGAACCAATGGCTATATAATAGACGAGCCAAAGCAGCCAGTAAGAATCCTTCCCAGAGGTGGGCAGGAACAATTAACCCTGTTATTAGATACTATGGCTAAGCTTATTATTGATAGGAGAGTAACATTTTATACCTTTGTGGAAGAAGACATAAAATCTAGAGTATCCTCATCCTTTTCAGGTTCTATGGATTACCTGTTTATAACTACCCATGTTACGGAACGTATGCAAAATCAAATAAAGCAATTGGAGGATATGGGCAACTCTGTTAAGATATTGTGGCTAGAGGATGCCCACAAGGAGGGTATCAGCCATGGATTATAAGGGCTTGGGCTTAGGTAAAATTTTAATTAAATGGTTGCAAGGAATATTGGAACTGTTAGCTTTTTTCCCAGTTTTCCTTACAATTGGCGTATTTCTAATTCCCCATGGGATATGGATTTGGATAGCCAGCCTTGCATTTTTATATCTGGTTGGATTAATACTAGGTAGCTATTTATTAAAAAAGCCGAGATATACACATTTTATTAGTGAATTGTTGATAACTTCTTTATTAGCATGGTTAATAGGGGATAATAGATATCTTATAATCCTCATATTAATATTTGGTTGTGTAATATTGGATAGAGGTATTCGTTTTTCCAGGATGTCTTGGATTGAGATGTTTCCTGCTCCTCTCTTGTGGATGGGGTTGACCGTTTATTTAATAGGTGGAACTGTTTACAGCCTGGTACCCATTTTTAAATCCTATTTTTCCTATCTGGCTTGGGCTGGACTGGTTTATACTATCATCACGTTATTTATTATAAACTCAGAACAGTTAAAAGCTGCTTCCCTTCCAGACAAAAACAAAACTCCTACAGTTTCTTCTATTATCCAAAAAAACAACAGGATATTGGTATTATTAACAATAGCACTAGTGGGCGTAGTCAGTTATTTTAATAGGTTGAGAGAATGGGTAACTAGGGCTTTTAAAGGATTGTTAAGAACAATCATTGACATTATTCTATATATAGCAGATCTAATATATGAACCTATTACTGGTGTTGAACAATCCCCTGGACAAAATTCTATGGATATGTTACCTCAAGAAATAAAAGAGCCTCATTGGATAGTAAGGGTTTTAGAAATATTGTTCATGGTAATTGCCGGCATTATCTTCATTATCCTTCTCTTGTATGGGATTAGAACTCTTTATAAGCTACTTAAAGAACTTTACAACCATATAATGAATATTTTAAGGGGTAAATTATCTTTTGAAGAAGAGTCAGGATATATTGATGAAAAGGAAAGTTTAATGAACCTTGCTGACATAGGCAAGGATTATATGAACCGATTTCAAGATTGGATAAAAAAAATTATGGAAAGGCAACCAAAGTGGGAGGAACTTGTGGATAACCATGAGAGAATACGATTTTTGTATCGTAACCTAATATTAAAATGTATTAAGGAAGGATATACATACAAAAAATATCTAACTCCTAAGGAGACCAGTAAAGATATCCAAAATTGGTTTAGAAAAAATGATGATAATATAGATGATTTAATTCATATATATGATAGAATTAGGTATGGATTTAAGGATATAGAGGATAAAAAAGTTAATAAATTAGCAGAGGAGTTGCTGAAGAAAAATTAAGATATTAAATGAGTTAGAAGGGACAAGGAGTTAGCATGAAAGAGAAAATATTGGTGGTGGATGATGAAAAGGAAATAGCCGAGCTGGTTAGGGATTATCTTGAAGCAGAAGATTATGAAGTGATATTAGCCTTTGACGGTCAAGAAGCTATAGAAAGTTGGAAAAAGCATAAGCCTGATATGGCTATTTTGGATATTATGCTGCCAAAGATTGATGGTATGGAGGTATGTAGATATATTAGGGAGGAATCCAATATACCTATCCTAATGTTAAGTGCAAAAAAGAGCGAAGAGGACAAAGTACAAGGCCTGGGCCTTGGTGCTGATGACTATATAACCAAGCCCTTTAGTCCTAAGGAAATGGTAGCTAGGGTCAAAGCCCATTTTAGGCGTTATTATCAAATGGTCCATAATGTAGATAAAAAGGATAGGATAATCTTTAAAGATCTAGTCATAGATATTAGCAGTCATAGTGTTAAAGTTAGGGGAGAAGAGGTTCTATTATCTGCTAAGGAATTTGAAGTTCTTAAGTTTTTTGCCATGAATCCCAACAAAGTTCTAACTAGAGACGAGATTTTTGATCATGTATGGGGATATCAAAGCTATGGGGACATAAATACTGTTGCTGTCCATGTAAGAAAGCTTAGAGAAAAACTGGAAGAAGACCCATCCAATCCTGTATATATTCAAACTATTTGGGGAGTAGGCTATAAATTTGTAGGTGAATAAGTATGCAGCTGGGAATTCGAACAAAACTAGTAATTGCATTTGCCCTGGTAGTTATAGGCCCTATAGTTAGCACCTTTATTATGATGAACATAATGATAAATAAACTAGACCGGGATCCAGAAATAGTAAAATTCAATAGCCTAAATGCCAGTTTCCAAAAGGTTATTGAAGCGGTAGAAGATAACTTCGATATTATAGATGATTATAAAGTTATTGACAGGATAATTAGGCCAATAGTAGAAGAGTTTGATGGCAGAGTTAGAGTAATGGATTCTACGGCAAATATTTTATATGATTCATCAGAGTTGTGGCATAACGCAATAGATGAGGCCTTGGCACCTGATACTAGCATTTTTAGTCTAACTAAATATTCTTATTCCACTGATATAAAAAAGGGACAAGAAGTAGTTGGAAGGATAATAATAGACTATGATATTAATATAATGCCAGTGGACATTGCTCGAAAGGTTGTATACCATTTTAGTGGTAGTTATATTTTTGGACTAGCTACTCTTATTTTGTTTATTATTATATTATCCCAAACAATATCCAGAAGTGTTCTAGTTCCTTTAAAAGAATTAAACAAAGCCACTGAAAGTATCGCTGAGGGCAATCTGGATTTTACCATAAGATATAAAAAAAATGACGAGCTAGGCCGCCTTTGCCGTGCTTTTGATACCATGAGGGAAAATCTAAAAAAATCTATAGAAAAGCAAATGGAATCTGAAACACAGCGTCGAGAGATGATAGGTATTATTTCTCACGATTTACGTACCCCTATATCATCCATAAAAGGCTATGTAGAGGCTTTACAAGATGGTATGGCTAAAGATGAAGATCAATTTAAGCGTTATCTGCAGGTTATAAAGGACAAAACCGATAGATTAGATGCTTTAATAGATGATCTTTTCCTCTTTTCACAAATGGATTTGGGAAGATTAAAGATGGAGTTTGAAATAATGGATAGTAGAGCAATGTTAGAGGATATGTTGCACTATATATCCTTAGACTGGGAAACTAGTCATTTAGAGATCATAAAAGAACTTCCTTTTGCATCAGTAAAAGTGAAAGTAGATATGAAAAGAATTGCCCAGGTAATGGACAATATAATTCAAAATGCATCCCGTTATGTGGGCAGCAATGGACAGATAAGGGTATCGGCAGTTAAACAAAAGGAAGAGTTAATAATATCAGTAAAGGATAATGGAATAGGCATTGCTAAAGAGGACCTACCCTATATCTTTGACCTGTTTTATAGAGGAGAAAAGTCCAGGTCAAGAAATTATGGAGGTTCTGGTTTGGGTTTGGCTATATGCAAAAGTATAATAGAGGATCATGGGGGCAGAATATGGGCTGAAAGTAGCCAGGGACAGGGTACTACTATATCCTTTAGTCTGCCCATAGTAGAACAATAGTAAATAGAATAATGTAATTAATGAGGAGGTAAATATGTTTATATTAAAAAATGGATTATATCTATCACCAGAGGGAAAATTTATAGAAGGGGATATATGTATAGAAGGTGACATTATAAAATGCATTGTGAACAAAGGAGAGTCATCATGTTGCCATCAAAAGGAGGATGGAGAAGTTCAGATTATAGATCTGGAAGGGAAAAGGGTAATTCCCGGGCTTGTGGATATACATACCCATGGTGCTATAGGTCATGATGTTAGTGCTTCTTCTCCAGATCAAATTTGCGAACTTACCAAGTATTATGCTCAAAACGGTGTAACTTCCTTTTTACCCACAACCATTACCATAGGCAAAGATCAGGTAAAGGAAATTCTAAGAAATATACGCCAAGCAAAGGATATGGAGGAAAGTGACGGAGCCTCTATAGAAGGGGTTCATATTGAAGGACCTTTTATAAACTCAAAAAGGAAAGGTGCCCATGACCCCAATTGGATCACCACACCAGAAACATCTGATTTTGATGATTATAGGGAAATATTAGGTGACCTTAAGATACACATAACAGTAGCTCCAGAAATAGAAGGTGGACTAGAATTTATAAATTATGTATCTGATAACGGTGGTACTGTAGGAATAGGCCATACTGATGGAGACTATGAAATAACTTTAGAGGGAATTAAAGCTGGTGCATCTATATTTACCCATTTGTTTAATGCAATGAGAGGCCTTCATCATAGGGAGCCGGGGACAGTAGGAGGAGCCCTGGTTAGTGATGCTTTGGTAGAGGTCATTTCCGATGGAATTCATGTTCATCCAGTCGTAGTAAAAATGGTAATCAAAGCAAAAGGATATGATAAGGTAGTATTGGTTACGGATTCAATGCATGCTGCAGGCCTTGAGAGTGGAGAATATGACTTTGGTGGTTTTAAAATATATATAAGAGACGGCGTTGCCAAGCAAGAGGATGGAACCATAGCCGGAAGCATCATAAACCTTATGGATGGAGTGAGGAATGTAGTCAAGTTTGCTGATGTAAGCCTGGAACAAGCTGTGATGATGGCATCCTTAAATCCAGCGAGATTATTAGGGTTGGATGATAAAATAGGTTCAATAGAGGTTGGCAAAAGAGCAGATTTGGTAGTGTTGGATGAGGATATTCAGGCTCAAATGGTCTTTTGTAGGGGGAAACGAATAAAATAAATAAAGAATCTACTTCCTTTATTTGAGGAATCAATTCTATGTATAGTAGAAAGAGAATTGATGGATTCATAAGGTATAGTTGAATCTATCAATTCTCTTTGCTTTTATAAGTTAATATTCCATTCTCATAACAAGATTTTGTTCAAAATCACCGAACTTATTACCGAAGATATTGAAGCCTCCTTTGTACTTAGCATCAGGTGCATTGCCAATTCGTACAGTAATAAATCCATTTTTTTCGATATTAAGTGAAGAGATTGTAGTGTCAGAAACTTTATCTTTATTAATATATATACCATCTTCGGTAATTCTCCATGTGGTAAGTTCACCATACTGGGTAGATCCTAATTCCCACCAGTTAGGATTCAATTTACCTCTCCTATCACCAAAATCTCCTTTTGAAGTCCAAGTACCACAATCAACTCCATTAATCCAAAGGGTAATATCTGAGGGCCAGTCATCTCTATAGTTAGGAGCTTCGGAGCAAAGTTCAGCAGAAATCTCCAAGCGAGTGGCCCGTTTATTAGGAGGAAGAAGATTAGGAAAACGATACTCTAAATATCCTCTAGAGGTCCAGATCAATTGAGCGTTTATTCGGTCTGGCAGATAAAAAGATTGTACCTGATCTTCAGGACCAATTAAATTGCTAGAGCTAGCTAGTCCACAGGTAGGATATACACAGCAATCCACAAAAGCCCCTATTGGCATGTCTATATAAATTGCCTTATTAAATTCCAAAGGCTCCCCTTTTAACTTTATGTTGATAATGTCATGCTTTCTACTGCACAATTTCATAGAACCTCTGGTTCCTGGCTGTAGTTCCGTATTAATCAGGCCAGCTTGTTCTAATACCTTTACGTGTAATCCAGCAGTTGAAGCGGGTATATTTAATTTTTCCGAAATCTCATTGACGTTGAGACTGTAATAGTAAAGGAGTTTTAGAATTTCAATACGCATTTTAGATGAAAGGGCCTTTCCTATACTAGCTAACTCTTCAACATTTTCTGCACTTATTTCTAAGATCTTGGCCATTTTAACAACTCCTATAAAAAGATGTGATTGCATTTAATTTATACGAAGATTTTATATACAGATATCTTACAATATTACATTACCTTTTACAATACTCATATTGTATAATTGGTCAATAGAAAGAGTGTAAAAAAGGTATAAAAAATTTTATATGTGTATTGACAAGTAGTCAATAATATGTTATTTTTTAAATATATTTTATATATAACGATTATAACATAAATTATGTTTTAAAACAATTGCCCCTGGAATTCTTAATATTGTCTACTAATCTTATAACTAAGCTATATCAGTCTCATTGTTAATCAACCATCAGGCTTGGTGTTCCTTTCAAAAAAGAATACTTTATCTATCACTTTTAGTTATATGGCTAAATATAAATATTATTTTTATGGATCAATGCATGTTTAATTATAATTATGTGTTATTAATGATGTATATGCTCAGCAAAGAATGGAATTAAGACCCCTGTACTAACAAAATTATCTATAAAACTACCAATTACAACAAAATAAATGTTTTAAACCAGATCTTTGGTGATAAACTTTTAGGTCTGGGTTTAATAAAAAATAAATTATTTTAATTAATGTGGGGAGGTTAATTAAAATGACCAAAAAAATTTATAAGATCTTAACCATTGTTATTGTGGTTGCAATGCTCCTATCCCTTGTTGCTTGTGGTAGTAGTAATAGTCCTTCAACTAATAACACTCAAGTAGGGGAAAATGAAACAGGGGAAAACAATGCTGGAGAAGAGCCTACAGTAGCACCTGGTAAAAAGGGTACATTAGAGTATTGGACTGTTTTTACTGGTGCAGATGGTTCTAGTATGCAGGCTATTGTTGATGCTTATAATGAAACTGACCCAGATTACACAGTAAATCATCGACCTATTGAAGCTAATGATTTGTATCAGAAGTTACCTATTGCTATTAATTCAGGTCAAGATGTACCAGATGTGGCCATTGTTCATGTTGAAAGAATTCCTTCCTTTGTTGAAAATGGTTTTCTTACAGATCTGAATGAGCTCATTGGAAGCTCTGAAATCAAACCTGAAAACTACAATCCTAAAGCTTGGTCCATGACAGAAATAGATGGAGGTCATTACGGTATACCTCTTGATGTTCACTCTTATATACTATATGTAAACATGGATCTTTATGAGAAATATGGAAAAGGTGAACTAGATGACGGTGTCCTTACATGGGATGAGGTAATGGCTGTAGATGAAGCAGTTGTTAATGATGGAATTATACCAATTGGCATGGGATGGCTTAGAGTAAAATTCCTTGCAGCATATGCCCAATTGGGGGGTACTTTAAGCTCTGATGGCGAAAATCCTGATTTTAACAATGAAACTGCCATAAAGGTGTTAGAACTATGGCAAAAGCTATCTGATGCAGGCCTTACTCAAAAAGAAGGAGATGCACCTTGGGAGTTATTCTTAGGTGGTAAGGTTCTTTATATGCCAGAAGGTATCTGGATGCTAAACGATGTTAAAGAAGCTGGACTCAATTATGGAATGTATGACTATCCGGTATTTGATCCTGCACAAAAAGGTAACTGGACATCTTCTCATAACTTTGTAATTCCAAAAGATGACAAACGTGATGAAGATAGAGTAAATGCAGTTTTAGATTTTATTAACTATGTAGGCAATAACTCTCTTGAATGGGCCAAAGCTGGTCAGGTACCTGCACATGTATCTATAAAAGATGTTGAAGAATTCCAGAATATGCCTCAACGATTCTTGGCAGATCAGGACGATGAGCTAAAGATCTATAACTATAAATATTATGGTTTTGCCGTTGAAGCTCTTGATAAGGTCCTTGGTGACATATTCTTTGGAAGGTTAACGCCACAAGAAGGCCTAGATAAAGCTGTTCAAGAAACTAAAGATAGAATAGCTGTAGGCGGCTGATATAACTCTTGAGAAGGATATAAAGGGAAATAATAAAAAGGTGTAAGGGGCTAAAAAAACTTTTTGCCGGTTTATGTAATCTATAAGCTGGCAAAAAGTTTTTAGCCTACACCTATGGAGGTGTCAAAATGGCAGATATTTCTGCTGCAATAAAAAGAAAGAAAAAGTTTAAAATTACACCTTATTTATTTATAGCTCCACATATTATTCTATTTATAGTCTTTTTCCTTTACCCCCTTGGTTATGGTATATTTGCTTCATTTACAAAATGGAATCTATTTAACCAGCCAGAGTTCATTGGCTTAGAGAATTATAGATTGATACTTTTTGAGAAAGACTCTACTTTTTATAGACAATTTTGGAATGGACTTAAAAACACTGTTACTTTTGTGATAATTTGTGTACCTTTTCAAATAATAATACCTTTACTTATTGCTCAAGCATTGAATTTAAAACCAAAAGGTCACAGATTTTTCCAATCTACTATCTATATGCCTACCCTTGTATCAATAACGGCCGTGACATTAACTTGGATGTTTATATTCAATAGAACTTTAGGTTTATTTAATAATATGCTTGGAACAGATATAAATTGGTATGGGGAACAGCCTTACGCTTGGATGACTGTAGTTATTGTTACCATTTGGTGGATTGCAGGACAAAATATGATTATTTATGTTGCTGCCTTAGAGGGCATAGATAAAGATATACTTGAAGCAGCACAGATTGATGGTGTCAACATGTTCCAACGTTTCTTTAGAATAACCTTGCCCTCCATAAGGTTTCAATTAGTATACACACTGGTTATATCTATTATTCAACAATTCAATATATATGGACAGCCACTAATGCTTACCGGTGGTGGACCTAATGAGACTACTTTTGTATTGCTAATGTATATAAGAAATCTTGCTTTTGGAACTGGTAATTCTATAGCAGGCGTATCAACTGCTATGTCAATGGTGTTAGGGCTTGTCATATGCATTGTCTCCATTTTTCAGTTAATATTGTTGCGCAACAGAGAGGCGTAAAGGGGGGTATAAAATGCACAGATCCATCTCAATAAGAAGAATAGATGCTGGAAAGCTAATGGCATTTATTTTTCTAACTTTCTTAGCTATTATATGGATTATTCCTTTTTTGTGGATATTTCTTTCAAGTTTTAAGGTAGAAATGGAAATTAATCAAGCTGGTGGATTTATGTATTTTCCTAAAACCTGGACTTTAGAGAATTATAAAGAGTTATTGGATCCAAACAATAAACAGTTACCCATTTACAGGTGGTTTATAAATTCTTTCTTTATATCAGGAATTCATACAATATTATCGGTTATCATCTATTCTATGTCAGCGTATGCCTATGCTAAGTTACAATTTAAAGGCAGGGATACTATATTTCTCGTACTGATGGGACTCTCTGTATTTCCTGCTATTATAAATATAATACCATTATATAAATTGTGTCTTGTTCTAGGATGGCTCAATGGTCCATTGGCTCTAATAGTGCCTGGGTTAGCAGGAATGTTCAATATATTTCTCATCAGACAATTTCTGTATGGTATTCCTGATTCTTTATTGGAGGTAGCACGTATTGATGGAGCCAGTGAATGGACTATTTATTTCAAAGTAATTCTGCCTTTGGCAAAACCTGTTTTAATAGCTGTAGCATTGTTTTCTTTTACAGGAAATTGGAATGACTTCCTATGGCCTTCTATAGCGATTAATAATATTGATAGATTGACCCTCACAGCAGGGTTGCAATTGGCAAAGGGAGCATATGGTGTTAAAGTAGCACATATGAGCACTGTTGCAGTTATTGCAATTATACCTATGGCTATTTTATACCTATTTACTCAAAAATATTTCATTCATGGTATATCACTTTCATCAGGAATCAAAGGATAATAATATATAGGAGTGATGCAAATGAACAATATACCTAGACCAGAATATCCAAGACCTCAATTTGTAAGGGAAGATAGCTGGCTAAACTTAAATGGAGAGTGGGACTTTTCTTTTGAAAAAGATACTTTTGATATGAAGATCATGGTTCCCTTTGCATATCAAACTAAACTATCAGGGATAAATATACAGGATTTTTATGATGTAGTTTGGTATCGTAGATATTTTGACTTACCTCAGCACATGAAGAATAAAAGAATAATACTTCATTTTGGTGCTGTGGATTATGAATGTGATGTGTGGGTAAACGGGGTTCATGTAACTAATCATATTGGTGGCCATGTAGGCTTTCAGGCGGAAATAACCCATGTTGTTAAAGATAAGAATAATGAAATCATTGTAAAAGTCAAAGATGACACTTTGGACCTAGAGATGCCCAGGGGTAAACAGTATTGGAAAAGAACATCTGAAGGTATTTTTTATACAAGAACCACAGGAATATGGCAAACTGTTTGGATTGAAGCAGTAGCCGATACCTATTTGCATAGAGTTTGGATGACCCCAGACTTAGACGCTAAAGCTTTGGATATCGAGTATGAGATAGACGGAAATATGGATGGTAAATTCCTGAAAGCTGTAATTAGCTTTGAGGGAGTACAGTGTGGTGAATACATTATTTCTCCACCAAGGAATAGGGGGGCTTTTAGAGCGGTTATAGATCAACAGGCTTTGGTTAAATGGAATTTCCAGGAGGAACTGCAGTGGACTCCTGAAAATCCAAGGCTTTTTGATATAAACTTCTACATTTACAATGGTGATGAAATTATAGACCAAGTACAGTCCTATTTTGGAATGAGAAAAGTTTCTATTGTAGATGGCAAGTTTATGCTAAACAACAGGCCCTATTATCAAAAGCTGGTTTTGGACCAGGGTTATTGGGAAGAGTCCCTTTTAACTGCGCCTAATGATGAAGCCTTTGTAACAGATATTCGTTTGGCTAAAGAAATGGGCTTCAATGGAGCCCGTAAGCATCAGAAAATAGAGGATCCCAGATACCTATATTGGGCTGATAAGCTAGGATTTTTGGTATGGGGTGAAATTGCTGCCAACTATATATATTCCCGCCGTGCAGTGAGACGCTTATCCAATGAATGGATGGAGGAAATATTTAGAGACTATAATCATCCCTGTATAGTGGCCTGGACACCTATTAATGAATCTTGGGGAGTACCCAATATATTAAGCAACAAGGATGAGCAGAGCTTTAGTGCTGCTATGGTTTATTTGACCAAAGCATTAGACCAGAGTAGGCCTGTTATATCAAACGATGGTTGGGAGCATACTTGCACAGACCTACTTACAATACATGACTATTGTCCTGATAAATCTGTTCTCAAAAAACGATATAGCAGCCTCGAGAGTATACTAGACTGCATGCCAGCTGGCAGACGTATGTTTGCGCAGGGATGGAAGTATGAAGGACAGCCTATTTTAGTTACAGAGTTTGGAGGCATATCCTACAAGAAAGGTGACTGGGATGGTTGGGGTTACTCCAGTGCTAGCTCTGACGAAGACTTTGCCAAAAGATATTATGATGTGGTATCTGCTATACTTGAATCTGATCTTATTCAAGGCTTCTGTTATACTCAGTTAACAGATGTTGAACAGGAGATAAATGGTTTATTAACCTATGATCGTAAACCCAAGATTGATCCTAAGATTATTAGACAAATTAATGAAGGTAAATTAAAACTATAATATTTGATAAAAGAGGGTATCTACAAAACATTCAGCTAGATACCCTCTTAAATTAATAACTTATATCAGCAAGTCTAGATATTAAAGATATTTTCTGTGCCCATTCTTTTGAATTTGAGGGAATCTGTTATTCATCTTAACATTAAATCAATACGAGTAATATCACAGGCAGATAGAAGGGAGACCAATAAATGATAAAAAAGCGTGACCATAGTATTGATATTTGGAAAGGCTTATTAGTTATATTTATGGTTTATTGTCATGTATTACAATTTTTTTCTGCTCCAGAATATTATAAGATGGGAGACATAGTAATAAATGCAGCTAATGTGATTACTTTCCACTCATTTGTTTTTTGCTTTGGTATGACTTGCTATATTGCCTATTTAAGTAAGCCATTTGATAAAGTGTGGAAAAAGATGCTTAGAACTGCTCTGAGATGTTATTTTGCTTTCGTAATTTCAGGATTAGCATATTTGGTGCTGGTTGGCAACCGTATACCAGGGAAGTATCTAATCAGAGATTTAATGTTATTAAATGAGATACCCGGATGGTCAGAGTTTCTTATTGCTTTTGCCTTTTTTATTTTAATAGCACTTATTTTCTTTAAAGCTGTTAATAAACTATTGGAAAATAAAAAGTTATTTTGGATTGTAACATTATTGTTATTTTTATCTGGATTTATATCTTATGAGCAAATTAAGCTTAATCAAGTTGGATTACTTATAGGTACCATGAATTTCCCATCTTTCCCAGTATTGCAGCATATGCCATTCTTTTTAGTAGGTATGTATGTAGTGAAATATGATATAAAATTCAATTGGAAAATACTCATAGGTAGTTTTATTTTAACATCTATAGGCATGGTATATATTTTATTTTTCAACAATGGGAAATTGCCAGAAAGGTTTCCTCCCAGTATTTTTTGGATTATTCTACCCTCATTTTTCGTTTATTTATATTATTTAATCTGTAAAAAATTAGATGATACCCCATTTGACTTTTACATATCTAGGAGCCTAGGAGCAAATTCCCTGTTTTATTTAGTTATGAGCAACATCCTCATTTTTTCTCTAGAGGCATCTAGGACCATGAGTATAATTGGACCATTTGTGGGCTTAGTTTATACAATAATTATATTGATTATATGTTGGCTAATTAGTGGTTTTACCACTAGGATAGCTAGAAAAGAAAAAAAGATATAAAAAGTGTATTTTGAAATTTGTAACAGTATTTTTGACCATCAAATTGTAATTATATAAAATTTGATGGTTATTTTTTTGTTTTTATATCTTGAAAGAATAGTTATTAGGCATAATTTTATAAAATAACAAAAATTATAAAGCGAAAAACTATTTGTGAAAAAAGAAGCCTATTTCTTTATTATATGTTATAATGTCTAGAAAATGAAATTCATACACAAAGGCTAGGTAAAAAAGCAGAAGCGTATTGGAGGAGGATTATTTAATGTCCAAATACACAAGGGAAGATATAAAAAGGATATGTAAAGAGGAAAAGGTAAAATTCATACGTCTTCAGTTTACAGATATTTTTGGCACCATGAAAAATGTGGCTATTACAGTTCAACAATTAGATAAGGCCTTAGATAACCAAATGATGTTTGATGGTTCCTCTATCGAAGGTTTTGTTAGAATTGAAGAATCAGATATGTATCTGCATCCAGATCCCAATTCTTTTGTAATTTTTCCCTGGAGTAGCGAAGAAAACAAGGTGGCACGTCTTATTTGTGATGTGTATAATGCTGACGGAACACCTTTTGATGGCTGTCCTAGAAATACCCTAAAGCGGGTATTAAAAGAAGCGGAGGATATGGGCTATACTATGTATGTGGGACCGGAAGCGGAGTTCTTTTTATTCCATATAGATAAAGAAGGAAAGCCAACTACTATTACTCATGACAATGCAGGTTATTTTGATTTAGCTCCTGTAGACCGGGGAGAAAGCGCCCGTCAGGAGATGTGTTTAACTTTAGAACAGATGGGCTTTGAAATAGAAGCCTCTCACCACGAACTAGCTCCTGGACAGCATGAGATAGATTTTAAATATGATGATGCTTTAACTACCGCTGATAATGTTATGACATTTAAAATGGTGGTAAGGATAGTGGCACAACGACATGGCCTACATGCCACTTTTATGCCTAAACCGGTTTATGGGATTGCTGGCTCGGGCATGCACCTTAATCAATCCCTATTTAGTAATGGGCAAAATGCTTTCTATGATCCTGAGGGTGAAATGGGGCTTAGCGATATTGCTTTATACTATATAGGGGGACTTATGAAGCATGCACCAGCTATTACTGCAATAACCAATCCCTTGGTTAATTCCTATAAAAGACTGGTTTCTGGATATGAGGCACCAGTTTATATTGCTTGGTCAGGCCAGAATAGAAGTCCCTTAATTAGGATTCCATCAAATAGGGGTGTGGGTACCAGGGTGGAGCTAAGAAGTCCAGATCCCTCCTGCAATCCATATCTTGCCTTGGCGGTAACTTTGAAGGCTGGATTAGAAGGTATTAAAAACAAAATATTCCCACCAGAACCTGTTAATTGTAATATATATGATATGACTGAACAGGAAAGGTTGGACGGGCATATTCCTCGACTACCCAGCAATCTTGCTAATGCAATTCGTGCCTTAATGGAAAATAAGGTAATTCAAGAGGCGTTAGGTCAGCATATCTATAGCCGTTATATTGAAGCCAAAAAGATTGAATGGGATGAGTATAAGGTACAGGTTACCCCTTGGGAACTTGAGAAATATTTAACCAAGTTTTAGAATATTAGTGATAAGGAGATTAATAGCTATTATAGCAGCTCAATAATAGCCATTGAGCTAATCTAGAAAATTAAATAAAGAAAGAAGATGGTATTTATGTCAAGTCCCATCATTGGTGTAACCTGTGATTATGATGTAGAAAAGCAGACCTCCCAGCTCCATAGGGGATATTATGATGCCATAGTAGAGGCAGGGGGGGTACCTGTTTTAATACCTAATATGCACCAGGAAAAAGCTTTGCAAATTTTGACCTTTCTGGATGGGCTTCTATTAACTGGTGGGAATGATGTAGATCCCAGTTTTTTTGGGGAGGCACCCATCCCAAAGCTTGGATTTGTAAACCCCTTTAGGGATAGTTTGGAAATAAGTTTATGCAGACAGGCCATGAGACAGGATATTCCTGTACTGGGGATTTGCCGTGGTATACAGCTGATGAACATTGCCATGGGGGGAACTATATACCAGGACTTAGAAAGTCAGTGGACATCTGGTCAGCTTTACAAACATAGACAACAAGCTCCGGATTGGTATGGCAGCCATGAGGTTGAATTAGATAAGGGCTCAAAACTTAGACAAATGCTTGGTGTAGAGAAACTTTTCACCAATAGTTTTCACCATCAGGCTATAAAGAAATTGGCAGCTTGCTTTAAGATAACAGCCTGGTGTGGTGATGGTGTGGTAGAAGGCATAGAGTCCCTATGTCATAGCTTTGCAGTTGGTGTACAATGGCATCCGGAAAAAATGTGGCAAAGGGATGAGAAAATGTTGGGACTTTTTAAAGGGTTAGTTAATGCTGCAATGAAGAGAAAAGGGGGTTTGTAGGTATGCTTAAAGAGATTGTTAGTGGGATAAGCCAATGGACCGTAGACAATTATATGGCCATAGGGCTTAAGATAATTAAAATAATCCTTATATGGATTGTGGCTAATATATTAATTCGAGTAGGAAGTTTTCTGATTAGAAGTTTCTTCGACAGCCAAGCTCGTAGCAGAGTAAGCATTAATAAAACAAAAAATGAGACCTTAAAGGCATTGATCAAAAGTATACTAAGATACACAGTCTATTTTATCGCTGTTTTGATGGTACTGGGAGAACTAGGGGTTAATACATCATCCATTTTGGCCACGGCGGGAATTGGTGGATTGGCCATAGGATTTGGTGCTCAAAGTCTAGTAAAGGATGTTATTAGCGGATTTTTTATAATATTTGAAGACCAGTATGGAGTAGGGGATTTTGTAAAGATTCAAGATATCACTGGCACTGTAGAGGAGATTGGGCTTCGTATTACAAAGATTAGGGGATTTAAAGGGGATATCAATATTATACCCAATGGTCAAATAACTGTAGTGACAAATTATTCTAGAGAGAATTCTGCTGCTATTGTAGAAGTAAACCTTGCTTATGAGAACGATATAGATAAAGCCATTGCAATAATGGAAAAGGTCAGCAGGGAATATGCTGCTGAAAATCCGGATATTGTTGAAGAACCAAAAGTTTTTGGAATTACTGCCATGGATCACGTGGGTATAACCTTGCGATTGGTGGCTAGAACTCTTCCTTTGAAGCACTGGGGAGTAGAGCGGGAGCTTCGCAAGCTTATAAAAGAGGCCTTTGATGAAAATAATATACAGATATCTTACCCAAGATTTGTTATATTAGATAAAGAAAAAAGCTAAGGGGGTGTCTGTCATGGCAAGGCAATTTTTTGTAGGAGACATAATAGAGACCAAAAAAAAGCATCCTTGTGGCAATAGTGAGTGGGAAGTCACAAGGGTGGGCGCTGACATGAAGATGAAATGCCTAAAATGCGGACGTATCGTAATGCTTGACAGAGAGGCCTTTGAAAAAAGGGTAAAAAGGATAATCAAGCAAAAGGAACAATAATTATATACATATCATATTTTTAATCTATTGAATTTGATTGTATAATTAATTTTACAGAGAATTTTCAAAAAAATTATAAAAAAGTTGTTGACAAAAGCTATTAGGGATGCTATTATAGTTAGCAAATCTAAATTTGGAAAGCAATCAGAAGGAAGTATATCAAGCTATTGCCCTGATTTAAAGGATTTTGACAATGTTTGATAATACATAAAGGAGTAAAAGACCCGGCGGCAGGTTTCTTCTGAGGAAGGGGTCTGTTGTCGGGCATTATTATAACCTGCATGTATAAAAAAACAGCAATATTATTATAATTATTCATTTGTAGATATACTTCTTGGCTAAAAAGTTATATAGAAGGAAAAATGGCTTTTAGTATAAATTCTATGACGGAGACAGAAGATCCAACACAGCTATCTTCAGTGAGCCGATGGTTGGTGCGAATCGGTGGGCGGTTGGATTGTATGCTCACTCCCGAGAAGCAAGCTTGAAAGAGGTTATTGTGCCTTAAGTAGAGCTTGACGTGAGGTCACGTTACAGGCCAGGGTTTGATGGAACCTGTAGAGATCTATGTCGTGAGGCATAGATAAAGCCGGGTGGTACCGCGGAAGATAACCTTTCGCCCCTGCAAAGGGGGTGAAAGGTTTTTTTATACATTTTTTGTTGATTATTGTAGCACGGTAGGAGGTGTAGGAAGGGTGAAGATGACAGGAGCAGAGGCAGTTGTTAAGGCCTTGGAGTTGGAAAATGTAGAGATAATTTTCGGCTATCCTGGTGGAGCTGTTACACATATATACGATGCACTTTATAGATCAAATATTCATCACGTACTAGTCCGGAATGAACAGGCTGCCGCCCATGCAGCCAATGGCTATGCCCGTGCTACCGGCAAGGTAGGGGTATGCATATCTACTTCCGGTCCCGGAGCCACAAATATGATAACAGGAATAGCAACAGCCTATATGGATTCTATCCCTTTGGTAGCCATAACTGGCCAGGTGCCCTTATCCATGGTGGGCAGGGATGTATTTCAAGAAGCAGATATTACTGGAGCAACTGAGCCTTTTACAAAATACAGTTATCTAGTAAAGGACGTCAATGACATACCACGTATTTTTAAAGAAGCGTTTTATCTGGCAGCTACAGGCCGTCCCGGGCCTGTTCTAATAGACATACCCAAAGATATAGCTATGGACACATTAGATTTTCAATATCCTCAGCAGGTTAAGCTAAGGGGTTATAGACCCACATATCAGGGACATCCAGGCCAGATAAAGAGAATGGCCAAAGCCATATTAGAAAGCAGCAGGCCTGTAATATGTATAGGAGGCGGAGCCGTTTCTAGTAACGCAACAGAAGAGATAGTTAAGCTAGCTGAGACCATTAAGGCACCTGTGGCATCTACCCTAATGGGTATAGGAGCTTTTCCAGGGGATCATGAGTTATCTTTAGGCTTTTTAGGACAGCATGGGGTTTATGCCGCCAACAAAGCAGTAGCTGAAGCAGATCTACTAATTCTACTAGGAGCCAGGATGGGAGATCGGGCTACAGGCAAGACCCAAGAATTTGCACAAAGGGCCAAGGTGGTACACATAGATATTGACCCGGCTGAAATAGGTAAAAACATTGAGGTAGATATTCCAATTGTAGGGGATATAAAAACCACCCTTAAGGAATTGCTTAAGAAAGACATAAGTAGAAATGATTGGGGCTGGTTGTCCAGGGTCAAGAGGTGGAAGAGCAAAGTCCAAGGGGTGGGGCAATGTACTCAAGGATTAAACCCTATGGAAATCATAAAAATCCTATCGGATATGGTAACTGAGGATACCATATTGGTAACCGATGTAGGCCAGCATCAGATGTGGGCAGCAAGGTATTATAAGACTAGAAATCCCAGGTCATTTTTAACCTCCGGGGGTTTGGGTACTATGGGCTATGGGCTGCCAGCAGCCTTGGGAGCCAAGCTGGGATGTAGGCATAAGGAAGTAATTCTAATAGTTGGTGATGGCGGTTTTCAGATGAGTCTGGGAGAGCTTGCTACCATAGTTCAAGAAAATGCAGAGCTAAAGATAATGATATTCAACAATGGTTATTTGGGCATGGTAAGGGAAATTCAGCAGCAGCTTCATGGAGAGAGGTACTATCAAACTGCCATGAAAGGTAATCCGGACTTTATAAAGCTGGCCCATGCTTATGGAATTGAGGCGTTTAGGGTAGAGAGACAAGAGGAAATTTTAGAAGGAATTAAACGGCTTTTAGAATACAAGGGTCCCATCATTGGGGAATTTGCCATAGACCCTTATGCAAATGTAATTCCAATTTCGAGGGGGGAAGAAGATGAAACACCTATTAGCAGTATTGGTTGAAAACCATCCAGGAGTATTATCCAAGGTATCTGGATTGTTTAGTAGAA
>ERZ773359.660-NODE-660-length-49261-cov-14.455290_pt1 | contig 49261 bp, 45 predicted proteins | sample MGYA00374955_ERZ773359 | MGnify/ENA primary metagenome ERZ773359 (study PRJEB29098, sample SAMN04486028) | biogas fermenter metagenome | study: EMG produced TPA metagenomics assembly of the Biogas fermentation microbial communities from Germany - Plant 4 DNA1...
AGCGCCCTGTTTTCGGGGTAGTAGCCGGTGATTGCAATTTCCAACAGTTTAGAAGGTTGTATACCTTGTATGAACAATGAAAGTAATGCACCGAAAACTATACTGACACTCATGGTGATTTTGACATTGATTTTGAACAGCGAGAACAGAATTATAACAACAGCAGGAACCAATGTCGATGGATGCAAGTCGAAACATTCCGCGAAAATTTCCTGCACATCCGTACTGCCCATTTCTGCCTGATAAAGCATTCCGAGTGCCAGGTAAAAAGCACAGGACACTGCAAATGGTACTAGCGAGGTCTTTATCATATTTACTATATTGCGAAAAATATTTGTGTTGGTTAAATTACTGACCAGCAAGGCGCTGGTGGACATGGGTGAGCAGCGGTCTCCGAAGTATGCGCCTGAAAGAATGGCACCGCCGGTGAATAAAGGCGGGATTCCCATACTGTTTGCCATAGTCATACAAATCACGCCGACGGTTGCAGCTGTGCCAAATGAGGTTCCGGTAAGAACGGAAACAAGGCAGCACAACAAAAAGGTAATAAGCACCATGGCCGATGGGCTGCAAACCTTTGTTGCGTGATAGACAATGAACGGAATTGTACCACCAGCCCGCCATATGGCGGTGATAATGCCAATCAGTATGAAAGTTATAAGTATATTTCTTACAGTTCTTATGCCTGAAAACGCCATTTTCCATATCTGCATCGCGGAGTGATTTTTATAGATACCATATGCGAAAAACATTATGAAACCAAATAAAAGGGCGTACAGAATTGAAAGGTCAAACCACACACACGCAAGCAAAGCCAGTGCAAATATGCCAAGTATCCCTATCTCTAACATATAGCTTCACAACCACCTTGTCGTCCAGACCTTTATATTCATATACTACCATATCTTATAAAAGGTCACAAATCTCACGGAATGCTCCATAGGAAAGGGTTGTACAAATCGGAAGTCTCCAGTACCAGTCATTTGGCCATTTCGGAAGCACAATGATAACGTATACTGCTGAAGTATTATTTTTCACATCATACATGGCATTCTCTCCTTTCTTTCATATTTTATCGTCCTCAAAGTCGGGGTAGGCCGGATAGCTCTCGCCAAGCTGTTCGTCGTATTCGAGGTAAACCGGGAACTCCCGTCCTCCCATCCGGAATACCTTGTATGGTTCCTTTTGCCCGGGGCACATTCACTCACGCTCCTTTCGGGTAAGAAATATAAAAGAGCCCCTATGATAGCTTTTTTTATTTACTATCATAGGGGCAAATGCATGTTTCCGGTAGTAACTTTTCACCCTAAAAAAGTCACGTTTTTTCGGCTGATAATATACAAATTCTACCATTATTTGCAGGAACATATAGGAAAACTTTACCGAAAAACCACGTATTTAGGCCTTTTTGGCATACGTGACGGCGGCTTCTTAATAGTCGTTTAAACGACCATTATTTATCGCTGTATACCCGGCACCGCACATGCCGGCATAAAGCACCATGCAGGTCGTAAAGGCGTCCAGCATTGCGGAAAACACGTTTTTTAGCAGGACATAGAGATAAAACGGAACCGCGGCTACACCCAGCAGTGCAAAAAACAAGTCCGTCAGAGCGGATAGAGTGGGCGCAGCGCACAGGCTGAGAGATACAACCGGCAGCACTGGGCGGCGGAAAAGCCGGGCCAGCAGGCGTGCCGGAGGTGACTTTGCAGTAATAACGCCCCAGGTTTTATCTCTGTGCAGGCTTGCACTGCTAAAGGGCGTGATGATGGTGAAGGTCAGCAGGCAGGTGACAGTTATATCAATGGTGGTGCTGGTTGCGTCTGTCGGCATGAAATCCGCCTTATGGTAGACAAGGGCCGCGACCATGCCGCCAATAATGAAACTGAAGGCGGCGGAGACCGATGCCTGAATGCGCATGTAAACGGCAAGTTCCCTGTTCATGAACCGTCTCCCTTATTCGTTATTAAGACGTATTGCGCAAGCTCGTCCCGGCTGGATATATGCAGTTTTTCGTAGATTTCCAGCATGATATTCTTGAGCCTGCCGACGGAAATATTATGCTGCTTCGCGATTTTTGAGTAAGGAACTCGGCGTGCCACCATCTGTGCCAGATGCGCTTCCCGCAGGGAAAGAATCATTGTGATGTTGTCCTTGGCGAAATGGTTGTGAAAGGTCACCCAGTTTTTAACCGTGCGCTTCCACTGCTCTATGACGGCATCGAAGCAGGCGGGGAACGCCTCCTCCAGGCACTGCTCCATAAGGCCGCCGAAATCGGAAACAGGTTCCGCAAAGGGTGTTATAAAGCCGTGGGGCAGGGCAATACCCATGGCTTCCAGAAGCCAGCGCCGGGCTTCATCCTCGCGTCCCAGGCAGTGACAGGCAAGAGCGCATGCCACCCGCAGATAAATATCCGGGAACGTGACACCTCGCATCGGCGCGCTAAAGGCCAGCGCAGACTGCGCCACGGCCAGCGCGATTTCATGTTTCCCGATACACATGAAATACTTTGCGCGCAAGTAGAGCAGGTACTGCGGTTTCAACTGCGGCGGCAAAGCGCTGAAATCCCCCGCCGACAGCCACCCGGGAACCATGTTCGGGGCGTACACGCTCACGGCGACGCAGGCCAGCGTAAGCTCCGCAAAAGCTGAAATGTTACTGCCGCGGCCCGCGCCCACACAGCTTTTGAGATAAGCCTCAATCTTTTGATACGCAGGGTAGTCTCCCAGGCTGATAGCCGCCACGACCGCTGCCAGGGACGCGCGCAGCCTTGACGCTTCGTCCCCTTCGGTCTTATCATAGCAGCGCATTACGCTCTCGAAATCGCCCCGCAAATAGGCAAGCTCCGCTTCGTATTGAAGCCGCAGCTTTTCCTCCTTCACGGTTTTCAAAATAGCGTCGGGGTCATAGGCCGGCATGGGCATGGTAGTGGCTTCAATAATACGGGCAAGCTCGGAGGACAGCGATTGTCCCGGCGGCTTTTTCTCCCTGCGCGGATCGGCGGGTTTTTCTGCATCACCCGGAATCATCCACGACCTTCCGTATTTTTTGGCGCAGGGTACCCGGTTATCAGCTAAAAGCCGCTGCACCTGCCTTTGAGAAACGCCCCATTTTTCGAAAGCCTCTGCAGCCGTTATATATTCCATCCTCAAACGGACCTTCCTTTTGGAAAATTATAGATTTATTATAGACATTTGAACGACGTTTTGCAACTGCATTGGGACAGTTGCAGTCAAAATACTTTGTCCAAGCGGAAGAGATATTGAATCCTGATATAACATGTGCTACACTCATTTTGCAGTGTTAAACAAGCGGCACGGGGTAAATACTATGCCAAGGGGATTACTGTTCAAACAACAGGCGATTCTTTAAGGGAAAAAATAAAGGAAATGATCTAAATTAAACCAAGGTGGGAGGATGCGGGTATGGATACGGACGGAATCATGGAGGGTCTAATAAAGGAGAACAATTCCAAGATCGTGATGGTGGTGATGGACGGCCTTGGAGACATCCGCAGCCCGGAGTTTGACAACAAAACGCCGCTGGAGTACGCAAAAACCCCCAACATGGACGCGCTGGCAAGGGAATCGGTTTGCGGAAGGCACATCCCGGTTATGCCGGGCATAACCCCCGGCAGCGGTCCCGGCCACCTGGGCATATTCGGGTATGACCCCAAAAAGGTCGTGATTGGCAGGGGCGTGCTGGAGGCGGTGGGGCTGGGGCTGGAACTCAAGCACGGTGACGTGGCCGCAAGGGCGAACTTTGCCACGCTGGATGACAGCGGGCGCATAACCGACCGAAGGGCGGGAAGGATACCCACCGAAAAGAATGAGGAACTTTGCGGTATACTGGGTGAAATAAAGGAAATAGACGGCGTGGAGATAATTGTCCGGCCGGGAAAGGGGCACCGGTTTGTGGTAATCCTAAGGGGCGAGAACCTAAACCCTGCCGTGAACGATACCGACCCTCAGCATGAGGGGCATGTCCCCCTTAAAGCCGAGCCGCAGAAGGAAGAAGCGGCCTTTACGGCCAGTGTGATAAACAAGTTTGTTGAAAGGGCTGAGAGACTTTTACATAACCATCATCCGGCCAACGGGATACTGCTTCGGGGCATATCCTCAAGACCGAAGATTCCCGGGTTTAAGGAGAAATACAAGCTGGAAGCCGCGGCCATTGCTTCCTACCCGATGTACCGGGGCATAGCCGACCTTTTGGGTATGACGCTGCTTCCCGCGCCGGATTCCATAGAGGGATTGTTTAAGACCTACCTGGAGTTTCACAACAAGTACGACTTTTTCTTCATACACGTAAAGGGCACCGACCAGGCGGGGGAAGACGGGGAGTTCCTTACAAAGGTGAACGTTATTGAAAAGGTGGACAGGGCCCTGCCCATACTGCTTGAAAAGAAGCCCAACGTGCTGGCCATAACCGGCGACCATTCATCGCCCTGCCCGATGCGGTCCCACAGCTGGCACCCGGTGCCGGTGCTTGTGAACTCGCAGTTCTGCGGCAGCGACGACGCGGTACGTTTTACCGAGAACCAGTGCAACATCGGTGGCCTTGGCTTCTTTGAAAGCAGGCACCTTATGCCGCTTATCATGGCAAACGCGCTTCGCCTTGACAAGTACGGCGCTTAAAGCAGAAAAACCTTTGGTATATGCATATGCATATACCAAAGGTTTTTTTTCTTTCACACTGCTACCGCAGGGCAGCGGCAAGCGCGCTGCATATCATATCCCCCACGCCTGAGGTGGTTCCCTTTCCGCCCAGGTCGGGGGTCAGCTTTTCTTTATACTTAAGTACCTCTGTGACTGCATCCATTATAGCTGTGCCTTCCCGTTCGTGGCCTAAAAAGTCCAGCATCAGCTTAACCGTCCATATCATGGCTATCGGGTTGGATATCCCCCTGCCAGCAATGTTTGGCGCAGAGCCGTGAACCGGTTCGAACATTGACGGATACTTACCCTCGGGGTTTAAGTTTGCCCCCGCGGCAAACCCCAGCCCGCCCTGCAGCGCGGCGCCCAGGTCGGTTAGAATGTCGCCGAACAGGTTGGAAGCCACCACCACGTCAAAGTCCTCCGGATTCTGGACCATGTACATTGCCGCCGCATCCACGTGGAAGGACCGGGTTTCTATATCGGGATACCTTTCGGAAAGTTCCCTGAACACCCTGTCCCAGAACACCATGCTGTAGTTCATCGCGTTGGACTTGGTAATGCTGGTAAGTTTTTTGCCCCTTTGTCGGGCCAGCTTGAAGGCGTAATCCATAACCCTTTCGGTGTTTTTCCTGGTGAAAACACTGGTTTGAATCGCCGTCTCCTCGGCGGTACCCTGCCGTACAAATCCGCCGACGCCGGCGTACTCCCCTTCGGTGTTTTCCCGGACGAAAACCATGTCAATGTCTTCTGGCCCTTTGTTTTTTACCGGGCACTCAATACCGGGCAAAAGTTTTACAGGCCGTAGGTTTATGTACTGGTCAAAACCCTGCCTTATTCTAAGAAGCAGGTCCCTTAGGGATATATGGTCGGGGACTCCGGGAAAGCCTACCGCCCCCAAAAGGATGGCATCGTATCCCCTCAGAATGTCCAGCCCGTCCTCCGCCATCATTCTGCCGTGTTTAAGGTAATACTCGCATCCCCAGTCGTAATGGTCGGTTTCAAAGCAAAGGCCGCCGTGCAGCCGGGCGATTTCATTCAAGACCTTTAGTCCTTCCCGCATTACCTCTTTTCCCACGCCGTCACCGGGAATGACCGCTATTTTATATTTTTTCATATTAATACCCCCTCAAAACGCTGTCAAAAGAATTCTACCAGAAATGCCGCCGGTTTACCAGCAGTCCGCGCTTATTTAATTTCCACGGATTCCGACGGCAAAAAAACACGAACATTATAATTTAAAAATCAATAAATATACGTTATGTAATATACAAATTGATGATTTTAAAGAGATTTATTCGCTATTTCTATTGACACTGACAATCCCCTTTGTTAATATTTAAAATAAAGGAAAGAATATAGCTGAATAAGTGTTTCGCTCATATAATGGCGGGAATTGGCCCGCGAGTTTCTACCAGGCGACCGTAAATCGCCTGACTATGGGTGAAAGCGGGTTTATTACGTTTTAAACCCGTGTACGTTTTGTACCCCCCGTAAGATAAACCCTGCGGAGGTTTCACCTGTATACACCGCAGGGTTTGTACATTTTTCGAAAGGAGTTTTGATGTATGCCAAAGGTTGCGGTTGTAATGGGAAGCGATTCCGACCTTCCGGTGCTGGAAAAGGCTATAGACCTGCTGGCGGATTTTGGTATCCAAAGGGAAGTAAGGGTTATATCCGCCCACAGGACCCCGGATGCGGCAGCGGAGTTTGCCAAGGGAGCGCAGCGGTCGGGAGTGGAGGTAATAATTGCGGCTGCCGGTAAGGCCGCCCACCTTCCCGGGGTGCTGGCATCCATGACCACCATTCCCGTTATCGGGGTGCCGGTTAAGTCGTCCTTCATGGACGGGCTGGATTCGCTTCTTTCCATGGTGCAGATGCCAAGCGGCATACCGGTGGCTACGGTGGGCGTAAACGCCGGCGAGAACGCCGCGCTGCTGGCGGTGCAAATGCTTGCGCTGAAGCACCCCGAGCTGGAAGAAAAACTGGCAAGGCATAGGACTGAAATGGCGGATGCGGTAAGGGAAAAGGATGTAAAAATCAGCAGCCAAATGGGAGGTAGATAACATGTATTATGCAAAGGTTTTTGTAACACTTAAGAAAAGCATAGCCGACCCCCAGGGAAACGCGATAAAAGGGGCGCTTCTGTCCATGGGATACGACGGCGTGAAGGACGTCCGCATGGGAAAACTGATAGAGATTAAGCTGGAGGACTGCTGCAGCGAGAAGGCACGGGAGAAGGTAGAGAAAATGTGCAGTACACTGCTGGCAAACGCGGTGATTGAGGATTATTCTTACGAAATTACGGAGGTACAGCCATGAGGTTCGGAGTGGTGGTTTTCCCGGGTTCCAATTGCGATGTTGACTGCTACCATGCCCTAAGGGACGTGATGGGACAGGACGCCGAATACATCTGGCATAAGGCCGACAGCCTGGATTCCTTTGACTGCATTGTACTGCCGGGAGGGTTTTCCTATGGCGACTACCTTCGGAGCGGCGCCATTGCAAGGTTTTCCCCGGTAATGGAAAGGGTTGTTGAGTTCGCCCAAAGCGGAAAACCGGTAATAGGCATATGCAACGGGTTTCATGTGCTTACCGAGGCCGGCCTGCTGCCGGGGGCTATGCTCCGTAACAGGAACATGAAGTTCATATGTGACAATGTGTATATAAAGGTGGAAAACTCCGGCACTCCCTTTACAAGCTTGTGCAGGGACGGGCAGGTGTTAAAAGTTCCCATAGCCCACTGGGACGGGAACTATTACGTGGACAGTGATACGCTGAGGGAAATGGAAGAGAACAACCAGGTGGTATTCAGGTACTGCAGCCCGGAGGGGCATATAACCGATGAATCCAATCCCAACGGCTCGCTGCAAAATATTGCCGGTGTCTGCAACCGGGAAGGGAATGTTTTGGGGATGATGCCTCACCCTGAAAGGTGCGTGGAAGAGATACTTGGCGGCAGGGACGGAATAGTGATTTTCCAATCGATAATCAACTACTTGAAGGGAGGCAAGGCCGGTGGAAAAGAAACCCTATGAAAAGGTGGGGCTCACCAGCGAGGAGTACCAAAGAATACTAGACATACTGGGAAGAGAGCCCAATGAACTGGAACTGAACATGTACGGTGTTATGTGGTCGGAGCACTGCAGCTACAAGAATTCAAAGCCGGTTCTTAAAATGTTTCCCACCTCCGGCGAAAGGGTGCTGCAGGGGCCGGGAGAAAATGCAGGCATAGTGGACATTGGTGACGGTCTTGCGGTGGTAATGAAGATTGAGAGCCACAACCACCCGTCGGCGGTGGAGCCTTACCAGGGCGCGGCCACCGGGGTGGGCGGCATTGTAAGGGATATATTCACAATGGGAGCAAGGCCGGTGGCCCTGCTGGATTCGCTCCGGTTTGGCGAACTGGATAATGAAAGGACAAAGTACCTTTTCGAAAAGGTTATAGAGGGTATTGCAGGGTACGGCAATTCCATAGGTATACCCACCGTGGGCGGAGAGGTGTATTTCAACGACTGTTACCGGGGCAATCCCCTGGTAAACGCAATGTGCGTAGGCCTTATCCGCCACGACGATATAAAGCGTGGTACCGCCGCCGGGGTGGGGAACGCGGTAATGATTGTAGGGGCTTTTACCGGCAGGGACGGAATAGGAGGTGCCAGCTTTGCATCGGCGGAATTAAACGAAGAATCCGAGGAAAATCGTTCGCCGATGCAGGTGGGGGACCCCTTCATGGAAAAACTTCTGCTGGAGGCGTGCCTTGAGCTGTTTAAAACCGGGTACGTGGTGGGCATGCAGGACCTGGGAGCGGCGGGGCTTACGTCGGCCTCCAGTGAGACCGCAAGCCGCGGCGGCAGCGGCATGGACATTGACGTCGCATTGGTACCCAGAAGGGAAACCGGCATGATTCCGGTGGAAGTCATGATTTCGGAATCCCAGGAGCGCATGCTGGTAATAGTGGAAAAGGGTAAGGAACAAGAGGTAAGAGACATATTTGAAAAATGGGGACTCCACTCGGCGGTTATTGGACGAGTAACCGACGACGGGATGCTTACCATAAGGGAAAACGGCGAAGTGGTGGGAAGGGTCCCGGCAAAGTCACTGTCCGAGGATGCCCCGGTCTATCACAGGGAGTATAGGGAACCGGCTTACTATAAGCAGCTTAAAGACCTGGACATGGAAAGCCTTGAAATGCCGGGTGACTATAACGATGTGCTTGTTAAGCTGCTAAGAAGTCCCAATATCGCCAGCAAGAAATGGGCATACCGCCAGTTCGACAACATGGTTGGGACCTGTACCGTGGTGGGCCCCGGGTCGGATGCGGCGGTGATAAGGATAAGGGGAACCGGAAAGGCCATAGCCTTAACCACCGACTGCAACAGCAGGTACTGCTACCTTGACCCGGGTACGGGCGGCGCCATTGCGGTGGCGGAGGCTGCCCGGAACCTGGTGTGCAGCGGGGCAAAGCCGCTGGCGGCAACCGACTGCCTGAACTTTGGTAACCCGGAAAAACCGGAGGTGTTCTGGCAGTTCCGCCTGGCGGTGTCCGGGATGAGTGAAGCGTGCCGGGCGCTGGATACGCCGATTATAAGCGGCAATGTGAGTTTCTATAACGAAACGGATACCGACGCGGTGTTCCCCACGCCGGTGGTGGGCATGGTGGGGCTTATAGAGGACACGGCCCATATCACCACCCAGGCCTTCAAAGACCGGGGGGATGTTATAGTGCTGCTGGGCGAAAACGGCGAAGAGGCCGGGGGCAGCGAGTACCTGAAGGTTATTCACGGCCTGGAGAAGGGCAGCGTGCCGGTTCTTGACCTTGAGCGGGAAAAGAAAGTGCAGGACTGCTGCCTTGAACTCATAAGGAACGGGCTTGTAAAATCCGCCCATGACTGCAGCGAGGGCGGTATTGCGGTAGCCCTTGCCGAAAGCTGCATATCCGGGGGCAAAGGGGCCCGGGTGGCCTTTGAAGGCTGCGGCCGCAGCGATTTGCTGCTGTTCGGTGAAACCCAGTCCAGGATACTGGTCACGGTGGAGGAGGACCGCCTGGAGGACCTTTTGGAAACCGCCGGCCGGCTTGGAGTGTCCGCCGCGGTGCTGGGACGGGTTGAGGATGAAGGCTTGGAAATATCGGTAGATGGCCAAAAAATGATAGGGCTTTCTGTTAAGGAATTGGAGACCAACTGGCGGGAGGCTTTGCAATGTATCATGGACCAGTAGCGGACGACAAGCTGCATGAAGAATGCGGCGTTTTCGGGATATACGGAAAAGAAGGCATGGACATTTCCAGGACAACCTATTACGGGCTGTACGCGCTGCAGCACCGGGGCCAGGAAAGCGCCGGTATCGCGGTGGCGGCAGGAGGCAAAATCAAGTATTACAAACAGATGGGCCTTGTGTCGGAGGTGTTCGACGACTCAATACTGGAGAGCCTGGAGGGATGTATTTCCTGCGGCCATGTTAGGTATTCCACCATCGGGGACAGCCACGTCATAAACTCCCAGCCGCTGGTGGTAAAATACAGGAACGGCAGCCTTGCGATGGCCCATAACGGCAGCCTGGTTAACGCGGATAAGCTGCGGGGAGAACTGGAGCAGGAGGGTGTAATTTTCCAAACCACCGTGGACAGCGAAGTGATTGCAAACTTGGTAGCGAGAAAGGACCGCGGCGACATCCTGGAGGCCGTCCTGGAAACCATGGACTGCGTAAGGGGAGCCTATGCCCTTATAATTATGACCGGTGACAAGCTGATAGGGGTGAGGGACCCCAACGGGATACGCCCCTTAAGCATCGGCAGAAAGGACGGTTTTTACATGCTTTCATCTGAAAGCTGCGCCTTTGACACGGTAGGGGCAAAGCTTTTAAGGGACGTTGAGCCGGGAGAAATAGTGGTTATTGACCGGGAAGGTATTAGAAGTTTTTACTACCACGGGCCCAGGACTAACAACCTCTGCGTGTTTGAGTTCATATACTTCGGCAGGCCGGACAGCGTAATGGCAGGCAAAAATATTTATATGGCCCGCCGCAGGGCGGGAGTCAACCTTTACAGGGAGTGCCCGGCGGATGCCGATATCGTGATTTCGGTGCCGGACTCCGGTACCGCGGCGGCCATAGGCTATTCGGAGGCTTCCGGGATTCCCTTTATGGAAGGACTGGTAAAAAACCGGTACGTGGGCAGGACCTTCATTCAGCCAAGGCAGAGGCAGCGGGAGATAAGCGTAGCGTTAAAGCTGAATGTACTGGGGGACATGGTAAAGGGCAAGAGGGTTGTAATGGTGGATGATTCCATAGTAAGGGGTACCACCAGCCGCAACCTGGTCAGGATGCTGAAGAACGCCGGCGCGGTGGAAGTGCATTTCAGGGTGAGTTCCCCGCCGGTACAGCACCCCTGCTACTTTGGGATAGATACGCCGACCAGGGAGAATTTGGTGGGTGCAAACCTCAGTGTTGAGGAGATAAGGGACAAAATAGAGGCGGACAGCCTTGGGTACTTGAGCCTGGAGGGACTGCTGGAGGCGGTAGGGGAAAGTACCGGGTACTGCCACGCGTGCTTCAGCGGTAACTACCCGATTGAGAAGTAAGAGGTGACAGGCGGTAAAAGAATGGGAGGGTTATTATGGAGAAGATGACCTACAGGGATTCCGGGGTGGACATCGACGCCGGCGCCAAGGCGGTGGAGCTCATGAAGGGGCATGTTGCGAAAACTCGTACTCCGGGGGTCATAAGCGGCATAGGGGGATTTGGCGCTGCCTTCATGCCAGACCTTACCGGGTACAGGGAACCGGTGCTGGTGTCGGGTACCGACGGCGTGGGTACCAAGCTGAAAATTGCTTTTATGATGGACAGGCACGATACCATAGGTATAGACTGCGTGGCCATGTGCGTGAACGATATCGCCTGCATGGGTGCAAAACCGTTATTTTTCCTGGACTATATAGCCACCGGGAAACTGGAGCCGGAAAAGGTTGCGGACATTGTAAAGGGTATATCCGAGGGCTGCCGCGAGGCTGGGTGCGCCCTTATAGGCGGTGAAACGGCGGAAATGCCCGGCTTTTACAGCCCCGGCGAGTACGACCTGGCGGGCTTTGCGGTGGGCATCGTAGACCGGGAAAGTATAATAGACGGCAGCAGTATTAAGGAGGGGGACCTATTGGTGGGCCTGCCCTCCTCGGGACTTCACAGCAACGGCTATTCGCTGGTCAGGAAAGTATTGTTCGAAAAGGAGGGTATGTCTGTCCAAACCTATGTGGAGGACTTCGGCTGCTCCCTCGGCGAGGAACTCTTAAAGCCCACCAGGATTTATGTTAAACAGGTATTGAAGGCGGTGAAAACTGCCGATGTAAAGGGTATAGCCCATATTACCGGCGGCGGGTTCTTTGAGAACATTCCCAGGATAATACCCGACGGATTAAGGGCGGATATTTACCCGGACCGCTGGAAGGTGCCGGAGGTATTTAAGTTCATCCAGCACCGGGGCGGTATCGGGCAGCAGGAAATGTTCAGAACCTTCAACATGGGAATAGGCCTCGTCCTGGCGGCGGACCCGGGGCAGGCGGAAAAACTGCTTGAAAGTCTGCAAAGCGACGGCGCCGTGGTGATAGGGCGTATATCCCCGGGAACCGGAGGAATAAAACTATGGCCATAAAAAGGATAGCAGTGCTGGCGTCCGGCAGGGGTACCAACCTGCAAGCGGTTATGGACGGAATAAAATCCGGCAGGGTCAGGAATGCGGACCTTAGGGTGGTGGTTTCGGACAACCCGAAGGCCTATGCGCTGGAGAGGGCAAGGGCAAGCGGCATAGAGGCGCTGTGGATAAACCCTGCGGCCTTCCCGGGCCGGGAGGAGTATAACCTGGAGTTAATAGAACAGCTTAGAAAAAGGCAAGTAGACCTGGTGGTGCTGGCGGGGTATATGAGGATTTTGACAGCGGAATTTGTCAGGTCCTTTAAAGATGCCATAATAAATGTCCATCCATCGCTTATACCCTCCTTCTGCGGAAAGGGATATTACGGCGAGAGGGTGCACAGAGAAGCGCTGGAATACGGCGTGAAGGTCACCGGCGCCACGGTGCACTTCGTGGACGAAGGTACCGATACCGGGCCGATAATACTGCAGCAGGCGGTGGAAGTGCTGCCGGAGGATACGGTGGAAAGCCTTGCCGAAAGGGTGCTGGAGGTTGAACATCTTTTGCTTCCCCGGGCGGTGGACCTGTACTGCAGGGACTGCCTTAAAATAGAAGGAAGAAGGGTATGGATTAAGGCGGATTGAAGGTTGGTACCGAGCGGTCGGCCCCATTACCCGGCAAAAAACACGGAGGTGCATTATGCGAAAGAGAGCGTTGATCAGCGTTTCAAACAAGGAAGGCATAGTGGAACTGGCAAAGGGACTGGAACAGTTGGGCTTTGAAGTAATTTCAACCGGCGGCACCGCCAGGGTATTGGAGGAAGCCGGAATAACCGTTACCGCTATTTCGGAGGTCACGGGTTTCCCCGAATGCCTGGACGGAAGGGTGAAAACGCTTCACCCCAACATTCACGCCGGGCTGCTTGCCAAGAGGGATAACTGCCAGCACATGAAGCAGCTTGAAGAGCTTAACATAAAGCCCATTGACCTGGTGGTTATAAACCTGTACCCCTTTAAAGAAACCATACAAAAACCGGGCGTCAGCCTGGAGGAGGCCATTGAGAACATAGACATAGGCGGGCCCACCATGCTGAGGGCCGCGGCCAAAAACTACCAGGATGTGGCGGTGGTGGTGGACCCGGCGGATTACGGCAGCATCCTGAAGGAGCTAAGGGAAAAGGGCGAGGTATCGCTGGAGACCAAGTTTGAACTCTGTGCCAAGGTGTTCATGCACACCGCCCATTACGACGCGCTTATTACCGATTACTTCAGCCGCAAAAAAGGCGTAGATTTCCCAAATTACCTAACCTTGACCTATGAAAAGGTCCAGGACCTCCGTTACGGGGAAAACCCGCACCAGAGGGCTGCCTTCTACAGGGAAATAGGAAAAAGGGAAGGGTCCCTTGTGGAAGCGCAGCAGTTGCACGGCAAGGAGCTTTCGTTCAATAATATTAATGATACCAATGGTGCCCTGGACCTTTTGAAGGAGTTCGAACCGACGAAACCGGTGGTTATAGGGGTTAAGCATACAAACCCCTGCGGCGTGGGAATGGGAGACACCGTGTATGAGGCCTGGCAGAAGGCCTACCAGGCGGACCCGGTTTCCATATTTGGCGGTATCGTCGCGGCCAACTGCGAAGTGGATGAAAAAACGGCAAAGGAAATTAACGAGATATTCATAGAGATAGTTGTGGCCCCGTCCTATACCGAAGGAGCGCTGGAAATACTAAAGAGCAAGAAGAACATAAGGATACTTAAGCTGGACAACATAGCGGGCGTAAGGAGCAGCTCGATGATGGACCTTAAGAAGGTGAACGGCGGCCTCCTGGTCCAGGACAGCGACCTGCTGCTGCTCGACGACCTGAAGGTAGTCACCCGGGAAAAACCCGATGCGGAAACACTGGGTGACCTGCTGTTCGCGTGGAGGGTGGTAAAGCACATCAAGTCCAACGGCATAGTGCTGGCAAAGGACGGGCAGACGCTGGGAATAGGTCCCGGCCAGGTAAACAGGATTTGGGCGGTGGAAAACGCCATCAGGCAGTCAAGGAAGGACCTTAAGGGGGCTGTAATGGCATCGGATGCATTCTTCCCCTTCCCCGACTGCGTGGAAGCGGCGGCAAAGGCCGGTATCAAGGCTATAATACAGCCGGGGGGCTCGCTGAAGGATGAAGAATCCATACAGGCGGCGGACAGGCTGGGAATAGCCATGGTGTTCACCGGCATGAGGCACTTCAAACACTAATCATGGGGACGGTTCTTTTGATTTGATATGCGATTAGAGGACATTCAATTGTGAAGTGGGATAAGTGTCCCCATTCCATAATAGAAAGGAGTGCGGATATGAAAGTTCTTATTGTGGGCAGCGGGGGTAGAGAGCACACCCTCGCGTGGAAGATTGCCCAAAGCCCCCTCGTGGAAAAAATCTACGCCGCCCCCGGCAACGGCGGTATCGCGGAAATAGCGGAGTGCGTGGACATAAAGGACACCGACATAAAGGCCCTTGCCGGGTTTGCCAAAAAAGAGAGTATTGACCTGACGGTGGTGGGCCCGGAGGCACCCCTTGTGGCGGGGATTGCCGACGAGTTTGAAAAACAAGGGTCCAGGGTCTTTGGTCCCAAGGCCGGGGCCGCCCGCTTGGAAGGGAGCAAGGTTTTTGCAAAGGAGTTCATGAGAAGGCACGGTATTCCCACCGGGGACTTTAGGGTGTTCACCGATTACGACCGGGCGGTGGAGCAGGTGGATGTGTTCGGTTTCCCGGTGGTGATAAAGGCGGATGGTTTAGCGGCAGGAAAAGGCGTTATTATAGCCGAGGACAGGGCGGAAGCCGAGGCGGCCCTTAGGGAGATTATGATGGATAAAAAGTTCGGCAGTGCCGGCGACAGGGTGCTGGTGGAGGAGTTCCTGGAAGGCACCGAGATGACCATGCTGTGTTTTGTGGACGGGAAAACCATTGTTCCGATGGAAAGCGCCAGGGACTATAAGAGAATTTTCGACGGCGACAGGGGACCCAATACCGGTGGTATGGGAACCTTCTCCCCCAACGACGTTTATACTCCCGACATAGAGCGCCGGTTCAAAAACGATATAATGCTCCCCGTTCTTGAGGCCTTGAACCGTGAAGGCATTGAGTACAAAGGCGTCCTGTACTTCGGGCTTATGGTAACCCGGAACGGCATAAAAATTTTGGAATTCAACTGCCGTTTCGGGGACCCCGAAACCCAGGTAATACTGCCGCGGCTTGACTGCGACCTTGTGGAAGTTATGAATTCGGTGGTGGACGGAAGGCTGTCCAGTCAGCAAATCCGCTGGTCGGACAAGTCCTGTGTATGCGTGGTGCTGGCCTCCGGCGGTTACCCCGGCAGCTACAAAAAGGGAGTTCCCATTGAGGGCCTTGACACCGTTGACCGGGACGGGGTTTTGGTTTTCCATGCGGGGACCGTTCTTAAAGACGGCAGGCACTATACCAACGGGGGCAGGGTGCTGGGAATAGCCGCCCTGGGCTCCGACAGGAAAGAGGCCCGGGAAAAGGCGTACCGCTCCGCGGCCAGGGTGTACTTTGAAGGCGTTCAGTACAGAAAGGACATAGCAAAATGACGGCAAAGAAAAGGGAATCGGGTTACGAACCCGATTCCCTGCCCGATTCATCGACGTTTTGCCTGATAAACAGGTAATAGGCGTTATAGGCCAGTACCACCAGGCCGACTATAGAATTAAAGAATGCCCTGCTAGTCTCATCCATAAGGCCCCAGAAGTTTACGGCCGCAAGTACAGCACCAACAACTACGTGTATCAGATGAAAAGTGGTCAAAATTTCACCTCCCGTTGTGGCAGTATTCTCATCCGGTAATAGGATGTCGTATTCTCATGGGAATTATTCCCCGTGTATGTTATCAGTCTTGAATTTCACCGGACAAATCGTCTCCCCTCAGCACTTCTTCGTCGTCGATAAGCTTTAGCGGAAAAACCAGTGCATTTGTGGTCCTATAGATTGTGGGGTGTTTTTCGGGATTGTAGCCTTCAAATACATTGTCCGGCAAGCGGCCGTAATCGCCGTAGTCTTTATGCCCGCCTTTTTCGTCAACGGTCATTTTGCTCATCCTTTCATGTAATAATCATTATTTTTTGCAGCCCGGACAATCCTATTCCAGTGATTATGCGGGAAATTATGGAGATTTCAAAATTTTACTGATAAAAGTATTAAAGTATTAAAGTTTTTGGGTTATAATTACTGTATAAAAGAATAAGGGGGAGATGGAGAATGGCCGTTAACCCGAAACTTAAGGATGAAGAGACCGACCACCTTTTCAGAGCCATACTGCAGCTTAGGAACATAGACGAGTGCTACATGTTCTTCGAGGATATCTGCACCATCACCGAGCTGAAGGCCCTGGCCCAGAGGTTTACCGTGGCGTATATGCTAAAGAACGGCAAGACCTATAACGAAATAGTGGAGGCCACCGGTGCCAGTTCGGCCACCATAAGCAGGGTAAACCGGTTCATAAAGTACGGGGCGGACGGGTATAATTTAGTGCTGGAGCGGCTGGCGCAGACGCCCGGGAATGAGAGGGAGTACAAGCCTGAATGAAAAAATCGGCGGCCGCCGTTTACCGAGCGATGTAAAGGTGTAACTATAAAATAGAAAAAACATTGGAGGTAGAGATATGGTAAAGGTTGTATGTACTTATACGCTGACGGAGGAACAGTTGGGCAGAATTAAAAGCCAGCTTGGCGACAGGGCAGAGCTGGTGAAGGTGAAGGACTTTGATGAAGCCGGTGACGTGCTGTCGGAGGCCCGGGTACTTCTTACAAACCAGCTTACCATCGACCAAAAGGACCTGGAAAAAATGAATAACCTGGAATGGATACAGTGTGTTTTTTCAGGGATAAACCATTTTCCCCTCGGCTACCTAAAGGACAAAGGGGTTATACTTACCAACGCAAGGGGAGTGCACAGGATACAGATGTCGGAGTTTATAGTCAGCCTTTTGCTCTCCATAGTAAGAAGGTCCTATCACTATACGAAGGCCCATCTTAACAGGAAATGGGACCCGATTAAGATTGATGAGCTGTACGGTAAAACCATCGGGTTTATCGGCGTGGGCGCGGTAGCCCGGGAGACCGCAAGGAAGCTGCGGCCCTTTGACGTGCGGATACTGGGTGTTAAAAATAATGTGGAGCCGGTTGAATACTTTGACGAAATATACAGCGGCGATGGACTGGACAAATTGCTGGAAGAGAGCGATTTCGTGATCACCCTTGTGCCGCTTACCGATGAAACCAAGGGAATGATCGGCGAAGACCAGTTCAGAAGGATGAAAAAAACCGCCTGGTTTATTAACGTGGCCCGGGGTCCCATAGTGGACGAGGGAGCGCTGGTAAAGGCCCTCAAGGAAGGCTGGATAGCGGGGGCGGGACTGGACGTGTTCGAGAAGGAACCGCTGCCGGAGGAAAGCCCGCTGTGGGACTTGGACAACGTGATAATCACCCCGCATATAGCCGGGCCGACGCCGCACTACATGGACCGGCTGATGGATTTGTTCATAGACAACCTGGAGGCCTTTGTTGAGGGCCGCACCGACAAAATGGTAAATGTAATCGATTATGATAAACAGTATTAGAAGAAATGGTAAATGTGATAGACTGCGATAAACGGTATAAGAAGCAGGGGAAGCAAGAAAACCGTTCCCCTGCTTCTTTTTCTTTTGTTGAAAACACTGCTTGTTTCTTATAATATATACTTACTAATATGTGGTGACGTGGGAATATACTGGATGGGCCTTAAACAAACCACATGGATAGAGTATTAGGTTGAACAGGGGGTATGGTTCATGTTTAACAGCTTCAACGAGCTAAAAGACTTCTGCGACGAGCGGGGCATCAAGTTTGTGGACTTTAAGGTGGTTGACCTTAAGGGAAGATGGCATCATCTTACAATGCCAATACGAAGCTTTACCGAGGAGGTATTAACCGACGGGGTTGGTTTTGACGGGTCAAGTTACGGGTTCCTGACGGTGGAAAAGTCGGATATGGTATTCATACCCGATATCAAGAGCGCCTTTGTGGACCCCTTTTCCCGGGAGTCTATCCTTACCATGATCGGGGATATCCACACCCTCGACGGCGGACGGGAAAGGTACGAGGGGGACCCGCGGTACGTAGCGGAAAAGGCGGAAGAGTATTTACAAAAAAGCGGCATAGCCGATACCTGCCTTCTGGGCCCGGAGCTTGAATTTTATATCCTGGACCACGTTTCCTACAGGAATTCCCCCAACCACATGGAAGTGTTCCTGGATTCGGTCCAGGCGGAATGGAACTCCGCCGACAGGGAGGCCAAAAACCTAGGGTACAAGGTTCCGGCCCATGGCGGTTACCATGTAGACCTGCCCATGGACATAACTTTCGACCTGAGGAATGAAATGGTGGCAAATATGGAAAAACTGGGCGTACCGGTAAAATACCACCACAGCGAAAACGGCGGCCCGGGGCAGGTTGAAATAGAACTGGGCTTTGGCCCCGTCAGGACAAGCGCCGACTGGACCATGCTTTTAAAGTACGTGGTGAAAAACACTGCCATAGCCAACAACAAGACGGTAACCTTCATGCCCAAGCCCTTTTTCGGCGAAGCGGGAAGCGGCATGCACGTACACATTCAACTCTTCAAGGAAGGAAAGCCCGTATTTTACGACCCCGACGGGTATTCGGCCCTGAGCGATACCGCTCTATACGCCATAGGGGGTATCCTGAAACATTCCCCGGCCATAATGGCCTTTACCAATCCCAGCACCAACTCGTACAAGCGCCTGGTGCCCGGGTACGAAGCGCCGGTCAGCCTGTGCTTTGGCACCGCAAACAGGAGTTCCGTAATAAGGATACCGGGATATGCCACCGAACCGGGCGAAAAAAGGTTTGAGTTCCGGCCGCTGGACGCGACTTCCAACCCCTACACCGCTTACGCGGCACTGCTGATGGCGGCAATTGACGGTATCAAGAACAAAATAGACCCCACCGCCGAAGGTTTCGGTCCCTATGATATTAACGTGTACGCTTTAAGCGAAGAAGAACGGTCCAAGATTAAAAGCCTTCCCAAGTCGCTGGATGAGGCCGCCGACTGCCTGCAGAAAGACCACGGCTTCCTGCTGGAGGGCGGAGTTTTCACCGAGGGCATAATAAGGGACCAGCTAAAGGGTATAAGGGAGGACGCGTTAAGGGTGGGCATAACCCCGCATCCCCTGGAATACCAGCTGTACTACGACCTGTAACAAAAAGCCCCATGCAAGGATTTAAGTATATCAAAAAAATGATGTTGGGTTTTACATTGGCAAAATAAAGCATCACATCAATAAAAAGGTAAAAAGTTCTTTATTTTACCTTGGAAATATATTAATATATAGGGTAGTACAACCATAAAATGGGGGTGATATGGGGGAAAACGGCATAAATGAGTTCGAAGAAGATTAAAAAGGAGGGTCTTAAAGTGAAAAAAAGAGTTGCACTGTTAATAGGCTGTGCGATGATAACTCTAAGCCTGGTCTTGACCGGATGTACTCCTGCAGCGCCCACCGAGACTCCGGCCGAAGAAGAGCCGGAAGTGGTCAAGGTCGGGTGGATAGGTTCACTTACCGGAGACCAAGCAGTGTGGGGCACCTGTGAACTCAATACTGTGAAGATGCTGTTTGAAGACATAAATGAAAAGGGAGGCCTTTTGGGCAAACAGGTCGAGGTTATAGGGTACGACACCCGCGGCGACGCAACCGAGGCCGTTAACGCGGTAAGAAGGCTCACGGCCCAGGATAAGGTTATTGCGGTTTTGGGTCCCAATGCCAGCGGTCAGGCTTTATCAATCTCGTCGGTGCTGGAAGAGATGCAGGTACCGGATATAGCGACCGTTGCTACAAACCCGAAGGTAACGGTGAACGATGACGGCAGCGTAAAACCCTTCAACTTCAGGGTATGCTTCATTGACCCCTACCAGGGTGCGGTGGCTGCCGGGTACGCCTACGATATACTCGGTTTCAGGAAGGCAGCCCTTTTGTATGACGTGGCGGATGACTACTCCCAGGGGCTTACCGAGTTCTTTGAGAAGCACTTTGTTGAAAAAGGCGGCGAAATCGTAGCAAAGGAAGCCTTCAAGTACGGGGACGTAGACTTCAGGCCGCAGCTTAGCAAAATAAAAGAAGCGGGGCCCGAGATAATATTCATGCCCTATTATTACAAGGAGGTTGCCCTAAGCGCCAACCAGGCCAGGGAGCTTGGCATAGACGCGGTGCTCATGGGCGGGGACGGGTGGCCCTCGGAGGTACTGCTTGAGATGGCCAAGGACGCCGTGGAAGGATGCTACTTTGTCAACCACCTGGACTTCGACGACCCGGACGTTCAGGACTTCAAAGCCGCTTACACCGCAAAATACAACCTCCCGGTAGAGCTTAACGGGTACCTGGCTTACGATGCGGTACAGCTCTTGGTACACGCCGTCGAAAAGGCAAACAGCTTTGACCCGGTGGCGATAAGGGACGCCCTTGAAACCGCCTCGGTTAAAGGAATCACCGGCCAGATCAACATCAGCAAGGACACCCATAACCCGGAGGGTAAGGATGCCGCTATCATCAAGATAGAGAACGGCGCTTATGTATTCCAGCAGAAATATTCTGCTAAATAGAAGCGGAGAGGGGGGCAACCCTCTCTCTTCATAATACGGCGTCCAAGCCGGGTCCCACTAAGGAGGTAGAACATGTCCGGATTTCTTCAGCAGCTAATAAACGGCCTGTCTATAGGAAGTGTTTATGCCCTTATGGCGGTCGGGTACTCCCTTGTATACAGTATAATGAACTTCAGCAATTTCGCCCATGGGGGCGTCATAATGATCGGCTCCTACATAGGTTTTTTTGCGATGACAGCCTTCAAGATGCCCTTTGCCACCGCATTTTGCACTGCGGCACTGGGTACGGGACTTTTGGCGGTCTTAATAGAAAGGATTGCCTACAGCCCATTACGCAAAAGGAATGCCCCTTTTCTCTATTTCATAATATCAGCCATGGGCGTTTCGATATTCCTGGAAAACATAATAATAGCCTCGCCGATAGGCCCCACCTTCAGGACTTACCCGAGAGTATTCGGGGCGGAGCCTTTCGTGGTAGCAGGAGTGAACATAGGGCGGCTGGACGTGATGATGTTTGTTATATCCACCCTTAGCCTTATCATTCTCGTTTTTATAATAGAAAAAACAAGGACGGGTATGGGCATAAGGGCCAGCGCCTATAACCTAAGGGCCAGTGCCCTTATGGGCGTTAATACCGACCGGATAATACTAATAGTATTCGGGCTGGGGGGACTTTTGGCCGGTATTGCCGGCGTGCTGTTCGGCATGAAATACACCGTTTATCCCCAGATTGGTAACATTACGCTTAAGTCCTTCATCGCGGCGGTTTTCGGAGGACTGGGGAGCCTTCCCGGCGCGGTTATTGGCTCCATCCTTCTTGGTATAATAGAGACCTTTACTTCAGGGTACCTGTCATCGCAGTTTAGGGATTTAATTGCCTTTGTGCTTTTGATATTCATCCTTGTGGTGCGTCCTAGGGGCCTTATGGGCAAAATTACAGAGGAAAAGGCTTAAAGGGGGGACAGGCAGTGGACTGGTTTTATATTAAAGGAATTTTAATACTTTCCGGTATCAACCTGATGGCGGTGTTGGGCCTGTCGCTTCTTACCGGTTTTACCGGGCTTTTCTCTTTCGGCCATGCGGGATTCATGGCCATAGGAGCCTATGTGACCGCCATGGGCACAGTAAAGCTTGGCCTTCCCTTTGCTGCCGCCCTTCTTTTGGGCGCGGCGGGCGCTGCCCTGGCAAGCTTTTTCATAGGAAGGATTACGCTAAACCTTAAAGGGGACTATTTTTGCATCGCCACGTTGGGCTTTGGCGAGGCCATAAGGCTAATACTTGACAACGTGCAGTACTTCGGCGGTGCCAGGGGCTGGCCGAACCTTCCGAGGAGTACCAACTTTACCATAGTGGTTATTCTGAACATCATTGGAATAATAATTCTGGCCAACCTGATAAATTCAAGGCACGGCAGGAACTTCAAGGCCATACGGGAGGAGGAACTGGCTTCCCAGACCATAGGCATAAACGTGTTCCGGTACAAAATGACCGCCCTCATGATAAGTGCTGCCTATGCCGGGGTGGCCGGCGGGCTTTTGGGCCATTATCTTGGCTTTTTGCAGCCCAAGATGTTCCAGTTCATAAAGTCCACCGAGCTTACCATAACGGTGATATTCGGGGGACTTGGCAGTATATCCGGCAGCGTTATAGGTGCCCTGGTGCTTACCTCTCTACCGGAACTTCTTAGGACCTTTGCGATATGGAGGCTGGTGGTGTACGGGGCCGCGGTGGTGTTCATAATGATATCCAGGCCCCAGGGTCTTATGGGAGGCTATGAAATTCCCGTTGGTAAAATCTTTAAAAAGCTTTTCTCCCGATTCGCCTACGGGAAAAAGCAGGCGGTGGGGGGAGGTAAACAATGAAATTGCTGCAGCTGAAAAACGTTACCAAACAGTTTGGCGGGCTAATGGCGGTGGATAATGTCAGCTTTGACGTGGAAAGGGGCAGTATTTTCGGCCTTATAGGCCCTAACGGGGCGGGCAAAACCACCATATTCAACTTGATAACGGGAATTTACAAGGTAACCGAAGGTGAAATACTTTTTGAGGGTATCGAGACCAACTCGATGCAGCCCTACCGGGTGGCCGAGTTGGGTATAACCCGGACCTTTCAGAACATAAGGCTTTTTAAAAAGCTTACCACCTATGAGAATATACTGACCGCCTGTCATTACAATGTGCGGTACGGCCTGGTGGATGCAGTATTAAGGAATAAAAGGTTTAAGGCGGAGGAAAAGGGCCTGCTGGCCCATGCGGAGGAGCTTATGAACATAATGGGCCTCGAGGACAGGAGGGATGTTATCGCGGGGAACCTCCCCTACGGGCTGCAGAGGCGGCTGGAGATAGCAAGGGCCCTGGCATTAAGGCCCAAGCTGCTGCTATTGGACGAGCCGGCGGCGGGCATGAACCCCGACGAGACGGCGCGCCTTATGACGCTGATAAAGGAGATAAGGGACCGCTTCAACCTTACCGTCCTTGTGATAGAACACCACATGGACCTGATTATGGGTGTCTGCGAACGGATTGTTGTGCTCAATTTCGGCAAAAAACTTGCCGAGGGTACCGCCGGCGAGGTCCAGGCCAATCCAAAGGTAATAGAGGCGTACCTAGGCGAGGAGGAGGTGGTAGTTTGCTGAGGGTAGAAAACCTGAACGTTTTTTACGGGGGCATACATGCCCTAAAGGGTGTCAGCATAGACGTGCAGGAAGGGCAGATAGTGTCAATAATAGGTTCCAACGGCGCAGGCAAATCCACCCTCCTTAATACCATCTCCGGGATTGTAAAGCCGAAGGAAGGGCGCATAGAGTACAGGGGAAAGGAACTTCCCCGGGTGCCCCACCGTGTGGTAAAGGCAGGTATATCCCAGGTGCCGGAGGGAAGGCTGGTGTTTGCAAACCTCACCGTTAAGGAAAACCTTATGATGGGGGCCTATCTTCGCAGGGACAAAAAGGGCATCGAAAGGGACCTTCGGTCGGTATTCAGGCTTTTCCCGCGGCTGGAGGAAAGAATAAACCAGATGGCGGGCACCCTTTCGGGGGGCGAGCAGCAGATGCTGGCAATGGGTAGGGGGCTTATGTCCAGCCCCGACCTGATACTGCTGGATGAGCCCTCCTTGGGTCTTGCGCCGCTGCTTGTCAAGACCATATTTGAGATAATAGAGGACATAAAGAGGATGAACAAGACAATACTATTGGTGGAGCAAAACGCCTACAAAGCCCTGTCGGTGGCCGACAAGGCCTATGTCTTGGAGCAGGGCAGGATAACGAGGGAGGGCAGCGCCCGGGACCTTCTGAGGGACAAAACAATCCAGGAGGCCTACCTTGGAAAGGTCCAATAGGGAAGCAAGGGGACCAATGGTGGCGGAGGCTTAAAAAGCGGTTAACCGCCGCAGGGAAGCTTCCCGTATATGATAACCGGAAAACGATGGGGTGAAAGTGGATGGGGCGCTCCGCAAAGAAAGGGGGCAGCCCTTTCCTTTATAGAGTATTATGATTTAATAGAGGGGATTGGAAATCTTAAGGAGGATGGTTCAATGGTAAAAAAGGCGACTATGCTTAGGATGTTACTGGTTTTTGTGATGAGCCTTTCGCTGCTCACAGGCTGCTTTGGCAGTACCCAGGAAACGGAGGGGGACCTGCCCGGCGACCAAAACCACATTGCCGATGCTGATACCGGTCCCAGCGAAAAACCCGAAGAGGATTCGCAGGATGAAAAGTTTTATTTAAGAAGCGAAAAATACGGTTTTTACCTGGAAGCGCCCGCTCACTGGCGCGATAAGGTTGAAGTAAGCGAAGAAGACCATGGATTCGTAGTTAGGCACAGGACCATTTCCAAGGATGCGGTGGTACAGAACCCGGTTATTATAAATGTCGTGGAATATGGCACCGTTGAGAAATGGGAACAGGATTCGATAAAGGAGGATGAACCCTTTCCCTATGACAAGGTGGGAGTAATTAACGGCAGAGTGTTTGCCAGCGTATTCCTTTTTGATTTTCCCTACGGTCCCGAAAGCCCGACGGACGCAGAGGAATTTGAAAGCCTCCTATCCTCGCGGGATGAGGTCCTCAAGTCCTTTACACCCATTGATAACGCCGGCAGTTCGGAAGCGGGCAGCAGGTACCGGGCGGCCGGCATTGACGACCCGGCGGGTTTTGAAAAGTATTTCCGCGAAGTACAATCCCTTATCGTACAGGGTGACAGGCAGGAAGTTGTAAAGCATTTCAGGTACCCGGTGGAGTTGAATATAGATAATGTAAGTGTTACCATTAATGATGAAATGGAATTGCTGGACAGGTATGATGCCGTGTTCAACAATAATGTCGTAAACGCTGTGGCGGGGCAGAAAACGGAGGACCTTTTTGTAAATGCCATGGGGGTAATGGTCGGGGACGGGCAGGTATGGTTCGGCGTAACCGATCAGGGAGAATACTTCATCCTTTCGGTTAATCCATAGAACAATCCCCCCGTATCGCCATTGTCCCAAAAACAACCAAAGGAGAGATAAGACTAATGACTAAGAAGCCTGGATTGGAGCAAAACCTCGTTAAACAGAAGATTATGAAGGGTGAAACAGCATTCGGGATATATATAACGGTTCCTTCTCCCGTCATAGTAGAGATTGCAGGGTATAGCGGATATGACTTTGTTCGTATAGACCTATGTCACAGCAATATTGATATGTCACGGGTGGAACATCTTGTAAGAGCCGCCGAGCTAAGCGGAGTTGCTCCCATGGCACGGGTTGATAATAACCCCGAAGTCATTTCAAGGCTGCTGGAAATGGGGATACAGGGTTTAGTTGTGCCTGACATAGAAACTGCCGAAGCAGCAAGAGCGGTGGTTAAAGCTGCCAGGTTCGGTCCAACAGGGGAGCGCGGCATATCCGGCGTGCCAAGGGCAGCGCGGTACGGGTACTTAAACCCGAATGAGTATATAAAGTGGTCCAATGAAGAAGTGCTGCTGGGCATTCAGATAGAAAGCGTTGAGGCTGTTAAGAATATAGATGAAATTTTAATGGTCGAAGGAATAGATATGTGTTTGAGCGGAAGGAATGATATAGCCAAGTCTTTGGGCATGCCCGGCCAAAAAAATCACCCCAAGGTACTTGAACTGGAGGAGAAGATATTTAACGCTGCAAAGAAACACGGAAAGAGCATTTCAGTGAATCTGGACCCTGCATCCGGCAATTTTGCAGAGAATGTGGCGAAATGGAAGAGTAAAGGCGCACAGGTAATAACATTTGGACACGACATTTCCATAATTAAAAAAGGGTTTGAAGATGCAATAACCGCCGCGCTGCAAGTATAAAGCAACTAATACCTAAAGGAGCGAATCCTGCAGCTTCGAAACGGGTTTAATGGAAATTGCCATACTGTTAACCTGAAACGGGTTGTTATTCAAAGAGGAAATATGCGTTCGCAGGAAAAAGGGTTTGTGAGACGGTAATCACAAGCCCTTTCATATTCCCGGCGTTTTATGGTAGAATTAATGGAAGAAAAAACGATGAACATGGGGAGAGAAACCTTTATGGACCTATTGGACGGACTAAATCCACAGCAGAAAAAAGCCGTCACCACCACCGAGGGCCCCCTCCTGGTACTGGCGGGAGCCGGATCGGGCAAGACCCGGGTGCTGACGCATCGCATAGCATACCTTATAAAGGAAAAGGGGGTATACCCCGGCAATATTTTGGCCATTACCTTTACCAACAAGGCAGCCGGGGAGATGAAGGAAAGGGTGCTGGGCCTTTTGGGCGAGGAAAACCACTTTTTATGGGTAAGCACCTTTCACTCGGCCTGCGTGCGCATATTAAGAGCTGACGCAGAAAAAATAGGATACAGCAGGAACTTTGTGATATATGACACATCCGACCAGCTGGTGGTTGTAAAGGACTGTCTTAGGGAACTTGATATAAACGAGAGGGACTTTTCGCCGAAAAAGGTTTTGGGAGTAATCAGCAGGGCCAAGGACAACCTGCAGTCCCCCGAGGAATTCATAGCCGCTGCGGAGGACAGCTTTTCCGCCGAGAGAATTGGCTGGGTATACCGGCTGTACCAAAAGAAACTTAAGTCCAACAATGCACTGGACTTTGACGACCTGATACTCAAAACGGTGGACCTTTTCAATGAACACCCGGAGGTGCTGTCCTTTTACCAGGACAAGTTCCGTTATATCTTGGTGGACGAGTACCAGGATACCAATACCCCCCAGTACAGGCTGGTGCACCTTTTGTCCCAAGCCCACAGGAATTTGTGCGTGGTGGGTGACGACGACCAGTCCATATACAAGTTCAGGGGCGCAAACATTGAAAACATACTGAATTTCGAACTGGACTTCCCGGAGGCCACCGTGATAAAGCTTGAGCAGAACTATCGTTCCACCGGGAATATACTGGAGGCCGCAAACCGGGTTATTGAAAACAACAGCCGCCGTAAAAAAAAGAAGCTGTGGACCCAAAGAACGGAGGGCTACAGGTTAAGGTGCGGCTGTGCGGCAACCGAGAGGCAGGAAGCCGAGCTGGTGGTGCGCGAGGCGGTGCGGCTGTGTGCCGACGAGGGAAGGAAACTGTCCGACATGGCGGTGCTGTACAGGACCAACGCCCAGTCCAGGGTGCTGGAGGAGGCCTTTATAACAAGGGGGGTGCCCTATAAGGTGGTGGGCAGCCTTGGGTTCTACCAGCGCAAGGAGATAAAGGACGTGCTGGCCTACCTTAGGGTGATTGCCAACCCGGCGGACGATGTTTCGCTAAAGAGGATAATAAACCAGCCCCGCAGGGGCATAGGCGATAAAACGGTTGAAATGTTGGCACAGTACGCGGCACGGCTGGAGATAAGCCTGTTTGAGGCCTTGACCGCCGCCGGCGAGGAAGGATACATCGGCGCCGGACCGGCGAAAAGGGTTGCGGAGTTTGCCGCTCTTATGCAGGGGCTTATCAAAATGCGGGATGAATACACAGTGGTGCCGCTGCTGTCGGAGGTGCTGGACAAGACCGGCTATGTTAAGGCCCTGGAGGACGAGGATACGGTGGAATCCAGGGGAAGGATAGAAAACATACGGGAACTCGTATCGGCGGCGGTGGGGTTCGAGGAAAGCCAAGGAGGCGAAGCCACCCTTTCGGAATTCCTGGAAAGCGTGGCGCTGGTATCCGAAACCGACAACCTGGACGAAGGCGAAGGCGTAACGCTTATGACCCTTCACAGCGCAAAGGGGCTTGAATTCCCGGTGGTGTTCATTACCGGGATGGAGGACGGGGTGTTCCCCATTACCCGGGCGATAGAAGAGCCGGAGGAGCTGGAAGAGGAAAGAAGGCTGTGTTACGTAGGCATGACAAGGGCCAAGGAGGTTTTGTACCTGACCCGCGCACAGTCAAGGATACTGTACGGCCGTACCAGTAACAACCCGCCTTCAATGTTTTTGGACGAGATACCCGGCAGCCTGGTGGAGATGATGGAAGGGGAAAAACCGAATGTAGCAGCCGCGGCAGTACGAAAGACCGGCGGCGACGGTGCCGGGGGCTATAGGCCGGGCAGCCGGATCCAGCACCGCATTTGGGGCATGGGTACCGTAATAAAAGCCGAGACCAAGGGGGATGATACCGAAGTAACCATTGCATTCCCGGGACTTGGTGTGAAAAAGGTGCTGGCTTCCATTGCGCCAATCAGAGCCTTGAAATAGGGAGGTAAGACCAATGGGAAAAATTATGGATGCGTTAAAGAACGGACTAAAATTCTTGGCCGATGTGAACCGGGGCTTCTTCGAAGGGGCCAGGGAAAACTCGATCCGGATAGTCAGGAAGGACGCCCTGGACGGCAATGACTATTTTATGCTGCTTTGCTTTTCGGATTTTTTAGGCATACCCTCCCCTGCCTCCTATTATACGCTGGAGCTTTTGCCCTACATGGCGAAGGAGCTGGAGGGCTGGGAGATGCGGATGGCGGATAAAAAGGATATACTGAGCGAACAGTTCGAGAAGTTTAATTTCCATTAATAAAGGGGACGATATTATGCCAGGTCTTATGAACAAAGAAATAATATTTTTCGGCGGCAAGGGGGGAGTGGGAAAGACAACCTGTTCCTCCGCCTATTCGCTAAACCTTGCACGGAAGGGCTATAAAACGCTGGTGCTGTCCACCGACCCGGCCCATTCGCTGGGACAGATTTTCCAGGTACAGATGGGGGACGAACCGAGAAAGCTTGATGCAAATCTTTACGGTATAGAAATAGACCCGGAAGTAGAGAGCAAAAGGTATATTAACAGGATCAGGCAGCAGATGCAGGGCAGTTTCAGCGTAAATATAATAGCCGAGATACAGCGGCAGCTGGACGCCGCATACCATTCCCCCGGCGCCGAGGAGGCCGCCATATTCGACCGGTTTATAGAGGTAATAGACCTGGTGGGCAAGGAGTACCAGAGGATAGTGTTTGATACCGCGCCCACCGGACATACCCTGAGGCTTTTATCGCTTCCGGAACTGATGGACCGGTGGCTGCAGGGAATGATTGAGCGGCGCCGCAACGTAAACGAAATGATGCGCATGGCGTCGGTGGTGGACAAATCCCTGGAGGAGCGCATAAAGGACGACCCGGTTATGCGGATTCTCCTGGACAGGAAGCAGAGGTTTGAAAAGGCCAAGAAGTTTCTAATCGACGACAAGCGGGCGGGGTTTGTGTTCGTGTTAAACCCCCAGCAGCTTCCGATACTGGAGACCGAAAAGGCCATATCTTTCCTTGAAAGAAACGGCATACCGGTGGAAGGGGTAATCATAAACCGGGTGCTGCCCGAAAAAACCGACGGCGAGTTTTTCAAAAAAAGGAAAGAGGTTGAGGACCGGTACATGAAACAGATAGAAGAAAAGTTCGGGGACAGGATTCTGTACAGGATACCGCTTATGGAATACGATATAAGCGGCTATGAAAGCATAGACAGCGTGGCAAGGATTTTCGGTTAAAAGGGGTGGTTTTATGGAAAAGGCCGCAGGCAGCGTCCGGGACAGGATTGAAGAGCTAAGAAGGGTTATAGAGGAGCACAATTATCGTTACTACGTGCTGGATGACCCGGTTATATCCGACCACGAGTTTGATGAGCTAATGCGGGAGCTCCAGGCCCTGGAAGACGAAAACCCGGACCTGGTAACACCCCATTCCCCCACCCAGAGGGTGGGCGGCAAGGCCTCGGAAAAATTCCCCAAGGTGGTGCATAAAACACCGCTCTTGAGCCTAGCCAACGCCTTCAGCGAAGGGGACCTCCGGGACTTTGACCGCAGGGTACGAAGCGCGGTGGGTGACGTGGAGTACGTAACCGAGTTCAAAATAGACGGGCTTTCGGTGGCCCTTACCTACATAGACGGTGTCCTGGAAAGGGGAGCCACCCGGGGGGACGGCGTGGTGGGGGAGGACGTTACCGCCAATTTACGCACCATAAAGACCATACCCTTAAGGCTTAAACAGCCGGTCAGCCTGGAGGCAAGGGGCGAGGTTTTCATGCCCACCGCGGGGTTTGAAAGGCTTAACGAGAAACAAAAGGAGCAGGGGCTTGCGCCCTTCGCTAACCCGAGGAACGCGGCGGCGGGCTCGCTGCGGCAGCTGGACCCGGCGGTAACCGCTTCACGGCCCCTCGATATATTTATTTTTAACCTGGAGTACATAGACGGCGTTAGTATTGCCACCCATGCGGAGGGGCTTAAGTTTCTTAAAGAACAGGGTTTTAAAGTAAGTCCCGAGTTCAGGGTTTTTGAAAGCATAGAGGATGTGATAGGGCTCTGCGCCGAGTGGCAGCAAAAAAGGGAGAGCCTTTACTTTGAGATAGACGGAATAGTTATAAAGGTAAACTCGCTGCGCCAGAGGGAGGCGCTGGGTGCCACCGGCAAAAACCCGCGGTGGGCCGTTGCGTACAAGTTCCCGGCCCAGGAAAAGAAAACCAGGGTTAAGGATATAATAATACAGGTGGGGAGGACCGGCGCCCTTACCCCCACCGCCATACTGGAACCGGTACGGCTGTCCGGTTCCACCGTGGGAAGGGCGACGCTGCACAACGAGGACTATATAAGGGAAAAAGACATAAGGATAGGCGATGCGGTGCTTGTAAAAAAAGCCGGCGATATAATACCCGAGGTTACCGGGGTGGTATTTGAGGAGCGGACCGGTACCGAGAAAAAGTTCCGCATGCCGGACAAATGCCCGGTATGCGGGTCGGAGGCGGTACGGGCCGCGGGGGAGGCCGTTACACGGTGTACCGGCATATCCTGCCCCGCAAAGTTAAGGCGCAGCATCATACATTTTGTGTCCCGGGACGCCATGGACATAGCAGGTCTGGGGCCGTCCATTGTAGAGCTTTTGTTGGACAAGGGTTTCATAAGGGACGCTTCCGACCTGTACCGGCTGGAGGAAAGGAAGGCGGAACTTGTAGGCCTTGAGCGGATGGGCGAAAAGTCGGTGGAAAACCTTTTATCCTCCATAGAAGCCTCAAAAACCAGGGGACTTGCCCGGGTAATAACGGCGCTGGGGATACCCCTGGTGGGGGTTAGGGCCTCGGCGCTGCTGGCCGAGCACTTCGGGTCAATGGAGGCGCTGCAGCGCGCAGGCAAAGAGGAACTAACCGCCATACCCGAGATAGGCGAAATAATGGCGCAAAGCATTATAACTTTCTTTAGGCAGAACCAGAACAAAGAGTTCGTTGAAAGGCTGAAATCCGCCGGGGTGGTTATGACCGCCGAAAGGAAGGACGCCGGGGCGCCAAAACCGCTGGAGGGCCTTACATTTGTACTGACCGGCACGCTGGCCGGGTACACGAGAAACGAAGCCTCCGGGATAATAGAGACCCTGGGGGGGAAAGTATCCTCCAGCGTAAGCAAAAACACCAGTTACGTGCTGGCGGGGGAAAACCCCGGCAGTAAGCTGGACAAGGCCAAAAAGCTGGGGGTTAAGGTTATAGATGAAAAGGAGTTTGAAAGCCTTACCGGCCGGAAACAGCAGTAAACAATAAGCGAATGCGGAGGTGACAGGGTGATTACAAAGAAGGACGTGGAATACGTTGCGGCCCTCGCAAGGCTGGAGTTTAGCGAGGACGAAAAGGAAGAGCTTACAAAAACCCTCGGGGATATCTTGGAATATGCAAAGAAATTGAGCGATGTGGATACTAGTTCGGTGCAGCCCACTGCCCATATACTGCCGGTTAACAATGTTTTCAGGGAGGACCGGGTTGAGCCCTCCTTGGGCAGGGACAGGGTACTGGAAAACGCGCCGGATAAATCTAAAGGGTGTTTTAGGGTGCCCAGGGTGATATAGGATTGGAGGTAGCTTTTATGATACATTATTTGACGGCCCACCGGCTTGCCGAAATGATGGGCAAAGGGGAAATAAGCGCCCGGGAAGTTGTGGGGCTGCACCTGGAAAGAATAGAAGAACTGGACCAGCATTTGGGGGCTTATATTACCGTGGAAAAGGACAGGGCCCTAGCAAGCGCCCGGGAGGCGGACGAGAAGAGAAGGCGGGGCGAAAAACTTTCACCGCTTTCGGGGATACCGATGGCTCTTAAGGACAATATTTGTACCGAAGGCATACCCACGACCTGTGCCTCAAAGATTTTGGAGAACTTTATACCGCCTTACAGCGCCGATGTATATGAAAGGCTGCAGCGGGCGGGGTGCGTGCTCATCGGAAAGGCCAACCTGGACGAGTTTGCAATGGGCTCCTCCACCGAAAACTCGGCGTTTAAGATAACCCGCAACCCATGGGACGAAAAAAGGGTGCCCGGGGGGTCCAGCGGCGGCTCGGCGGCGGCGGTGGCCGCAGGTATGGCGGTCTTTGCGCTGGGTTCCGACACCGGCGGGTCCATAAGGCAGCCGTCGGCTATGTGCGGCGTGGTGGGCATGAAGCCGACCTACGGCAGGGTTTCCCGTTACGGGCTTGTAGCCTTTGCCTCGTCGCTGGACCAGATAGGGCCCATAACAAGGGACGTAAGGGATTGCGCACTGGTTCTTAACCATATCTGCGGTCATGACAGGAGGGATTCCACGTCGGTGGACGTGGAAGTCCCGGACTTTGAAAAGGGCTTGGAACAGGGCATAAAGGGCATGAGGATAGGCATCCCTTCCGAGTACTTCGGCGAGGGGATAGACCGGGGCGTAAAGGAACGGGTTCAAGAGGCGATAAAGGTCCTGGAGAACCTTGGAGCGGTATGCGACGAGGTATCGCTGCCCCATACCGAGTACGCCCTTCCGGCGTATTATATAATATCCTCGGCGGAGGCCAGCTCAAACCTTGCCCGCTATGACGGGATAAGGTACGGCCGGAGGGCCGAAGGCTATTCCGACCTTGTGGACATGTTTGTAAGGACAAGGAGCGATGGCTTCGGGCGGGAGGTAAAGCGCAGGATTATGCTGGGCACCTATGCCCTGAGCTCGGGATATTATGACGCATACTATAAAAAGGCGCAGCAGGTAAGGACCCTTATTAAGGAGGACTTTGACAGGGTGTTTGAGGGCTGTGATATCATTGTTGGGCCCACAACTCCCACGGTGGCCTTCCGCGCCGGTGAAAAAACCGACGACCCCCTGCAGATGTACCTTTCGGACGTGTACACCATACCGGTGAATATTGCCGGGCTGCCGGCCCTGTCGGTACCCTGCGGGTTTTCGGAAGGGCTGCCGGTGGGGCTCCAGTTCATAGGCAAGCCCTTTGCCGAGAGCACCCTTTTGAGGGCGGCCTATGCCTACGAGCAAAGCACCGGCTTTCATAAAATGCACCCGCAGGCAAAGGAGGCGTCAAGGGATGAAATATGAAACCGTTATAGGGCTTGAAATACATGCGGAGCTTGCAACAGAAACCAAGATATTTTGCGGTTGCACTACGCGCTTTGGCGGGGAGGAGAACACCCACTGCTGCCCGGTGTGCCTGGGGATGCCGGGGGTGCTGCCGGTACTCAACAGGAAGGTTGTGGAGTACGCCGTCAAGGCGGGGCTGGCTACCAACTGCAAAATAAACCGTTTCAGCAAGCTGGACCGCAAGAACTACTTTTACCCCGACCTGCCCAAGGCATACCAGATATCCCAGTACGACCTTCCCCTGTGCAAGGAAGGCTACCTGGAGATAAAGGGCGATTTCGGCAGCAAACGGATAGGCATAACGCGGATACACATTGAGGAGGACGCCGGCAAGCTGCTGCACGATGCCGAGGACGGGAGCACGCTGGTGGACTACAACCGGGGCGGTGTACCCCTTATTGAGATTGTATCCGAACCCGATATGCGAAGCGCGGAAGAAGCCCGGTTGTATGCTGAAAAGATTAAGTCGATACTGGAATACACCGGCGTTTCCGACTGCAGGATGCAGGAGGGGTCCCTGAGGTTTGACGTCAACCTGTCGGTCCGTCCGGAGGGAAGCAGCGGGCTTGGGACCAGGACCGAGATTAAAAACCTGAACTCCTTCAGGGCGCTGGTGAACGCGATAGAAAACGAGAGCGCAAGGCAGGTAAAGGTTTTGGAATCCGGTGGCGAGGTGGTGCAGGAGACCCGTAAATGGGATGACGTGACAGGGAAAAACACTTCCTTAAGGAGCAAGGAAGAGGCCCATGACTACCGGTACTTCCCGGACCCCGACCTGGTGCCGGTGGTGCTGGATGAGGAGTATATAGACCGAATAAAAAGGGAGCTGCCGGAGCTGCCGGATGTAAGGAGCAGAAGATACGTGGAGGAATGGGGGCTTCCGGAGTATGATGCCGGGGTTATTACCGCGTCCCTTCCGCTGGCATCGTTTTTTGAAGAGTGCGTAAAGGAGTACGGCGGCGACCCCAAGGCGGTGAGTAACTGGGTGATGGGTGAGCTCATGCGCATGCTGAACGAAAAGGGCATTGAAGCCGACGGTATACCCTTCCCCGCCACGCACCTGGCAGGCCTTCTTAGGCTGGTGGACGACGGAACAATAAGCGGTTCCGCGGCCAAAAGGGTGTTCACCGAGATGTTTGAAACCGGCGAACAGCCGAAGGTGCTGGTGGAACGATTGGGGCTTTCGCAGATAAGCGACGAGAAAGTCCTTACCGAGGTTATAAAGAGGGTGATGGATAAAAACCCCAAGTCGGTGGAGGACTACCGGTCAGGCGCCACCAAGGCGATGGGATTCCTGGTGGGTCAGACCATGAAGGAGACAAGGGGCAAGGCAAACCCCGCGCTGGTAAACAAAATCCTAAAGCAGCTGCTGGATGAATAGAAGGAAGCAGGGGGACGGTTCTTTTGCTTCCATGCATTCAGATAAAGGCAGCGCGGACAAGGGAGGGCAGACGACAGACAGGGGGACAGGGACTTGCCCGGACAAGCCGGACAAGGGGTCCCAGGAGATCGGACAAGGAGACAGGGGCTTGTCCGGAGATGTACCAGGAGGAGGTTCTACCGTGTTGAAACCGCCTCCGGTTTATGATAATCTAAACCGGAGGCGGTTGTTTCTTTCCAGCCAAATCCAGTTTAACATTATCCCTTATGCCGAGGAGGAAATGCTATGCAGTATAGAAATGCGACACTTAAGGATATACCGGGTGTTTCGAAATTGCAGCAAAAATACCATATATCGACGATAAGCGAAGAGGACAAACCGGATGGATTTGTCACAACGCTGTTTACCGAAGAACAGTTCAAGGAGCTGATCGAAAAAGAACAGGGGCTTGCTGTAGCCTGTGACGGGGATAAGATTGTGGCTTACGTTATGGCCGCATCCTGGCAGTACTGGGCGCAGTGGCCGCTGTTTCAGTACATGATAGAGGATTTGCCCAACGTAAGGTACCTGGGGCAAACCCTTTCCGTCTATAATTCCTACCAATACGGGCCAATTTGCATAGATAAAGAATACCGCGGCTCCGGGGTTCTTCAGAATATCTTTGAATTTTCAAGAATCCAGATGAGTGAAAGGTACCCCATTTTAATCACTTTCATAAACCAAATAAACCACAGGTCTTATAATGCCCATGTCAACAAGCTTGGGCTTGACGTAATCAAGACCTTTGAGTTCAACAACAACCAGTACTATGAACTGGGATATGACACATCCAAGAAAACCAAGGGCTCCGTTTTACCTTAAATAAATGCTATATTATGGGGCCTGCGTGTACCGGTATCTTTACCGGTGCCAGTGTTAGATTAAGCCAGGGGCGCCATGCTAAACGGAATAATCTTGAATCCATGGCCTGACAGGGATACCGCATTCCATGAGTTTTTCCTTAACCTCTTTTACCGAGTAATTCCTGCCTATGGCGGGCGAATACAACATGGAACTGATTATCGCCGCCGATGCACCGGTTTTTAGAAACACCTCGGCCACATGACCGGGATTGCCGGCACCCCCGGACGCAATTACAGGGATGTTTACATTATCACTAATCAACGAGGTTATTTCTATGTCATACCCGGAATGGGTACCATCCCTGTCGATGCTGTTCACACATATTTCCCCGGCCCCGAGGTCTTCTCCCCTCTTGGCCCATTCCACGGCGTCCATGCCTGTAAATACCCTGGCCCCGTCAATTGCAATCTCGTATCCGCTAGGGATTCTTGGAGTCTTTGCAACACGTTTGACCTGCATGCTGAGAACTATGCACTGTCGGCCAAAAGCGGCGGCTCCCTCCCGGATGATACCCGGATTGCGTACCGCCATTGAATCTATGCTAATTTTTTCGGCACCCGCTTTTAATACGTCATACATGTCGTTAAGATTCTTAATACCCCCGCCGACGGTGAAGGGGACAAAGACATGCGCGGCAACCCTTTTTACCGTTCCAAGGTCAATTTTTCTCTTTTCGGAGCTGGCCGTAATATCGTAGAATATTACTTCATCGATCTGGTCCCGGTATATCCTGCGGGCAATGTTCTCGGCGGTGTCAATATCTATATTGTTTTGAAATTTGTGCGCCTTTGTCACCATGCCTTCTTTTACGTCAAAGCAGGCTATTAACCTTTTTGTCAGCAATGTTTACCACCTGCCATCCACGCAAAATTTCTCAGGACCTTTAACCCTACCGCACCGCTTTTTTCAACATGGAACTGGGCGGCACACATGTTTTTATACGCGGCCATTGAGCAGAACTCTATGCCATACCGGGTTTTTGCCAGCACAATGTTTTCATCCCGGGGAATAACATAATAGGAATTTACAAAATAAAAGAACTCGGAGTCATTCAGGGAAGATAAAATAGCATGTCTCCTGACGAATTTGACTTCGTTCCATCCCATCTGCGGCACACGCACCATATCTTCCGGGTATTTCTTAACTTCCCCGGGCATCCAGCCCAGGCAGTCAACATCCCCTTCATCGCTGTGTTCAAACAGGACCTGGAAGCCGACGCAGATGCCTAGGAAAGGAATCCCTTGCTTAAGAACCCTTTCCTCCAGCGCATCAATAAAGCCCATATCTTTTAAGGAATCCATGGTTGCCTTGGCCGAACCGACCCCGGGCAGTATTATGCCCGCTGCCGCCCGGAGCCCGTCGGGAGAAGATACCAGGGACGATGGGACGCCAAGCCTGTGCAGCGCATTTAAGACGCTGGGCGCATTGCCGGCCTTGTAGTCGATTATTCCAATCATGTTTATATACCTTCCTTGATTGTTAATATAAGCCCATAATCAATGCCATCTAGTATACACTGTAAAGCATCTCGGAATAGGTGGGCAGCGGCCAATACTTTTTGGGTACAATGGTTTCAAGCTCATCGACAACCAGCCTAAGCTCCGACATGGCCCCAAGCACATGGTCACGGTAAAACCCTGCCTGGGTGAGCGCATCGCTTTCGTCCTTTGTTTTCAGCACCGCGTTTTCAAGGGCGTCCAGGTTTTTAAGCAGGCAGGCGGACAGCTTGGAAATCCTTTCAAGGTAGTGCTGCTCCAGGCAGAAGTCGTAATCTCCGCACGACTTTTTGCCCCTAAGAAGCTGCAATAGCTCGTTTTGATAGCTGATACAAGCGGGGATGATTTCCTTCTTAACCATGTCCACCATCGTAAGCGCTTCAATGCGCAGTGTTTTACAGTAATTCTCCAGCAGTATTTCATACCTAGAGCGGATTTCCGTTTCGGTCAGCACATTGTGCCGGGTGAATACATCAATGCTTTTTTGCGCCACAAAGGCCGGTAATGCTTCAACGGTGTTTTTGAGGTTGGACAGGCCCCGTTTTTCCGCTTCCCGCACCCACTGCTCGGAATAGTTGTTGCCATTGAATATGATTCGCTTGTGTTCACGGATGGTTTTCTTAATCAGAGCCGCGAGGTCATCATTAAAGTCTTCTGCGTTTTCCAGCGTATCGGCAAACTCGCGCAGAACCTCGGCCACGATGGTATTAAGCACTATGTTGGGTCCTGCGATGGAGAAGGCGGAGCCCAGCATACGGAATTCAAACTTGTTGCCGGTAAAGGCAAAGGGCGAGGTGCGGTTGCGGTCGGTAATGTCCTTCGGAAAACGCGGAAGTACCGTCGCGCCGATTTCCATTTGGTTCTTCTGCTTGCCATGGTAAACGGTGCCTGTTTCAATGGCTTCGAGGATTTCCGTCAGTTCGTCGCCCAAAAACATGGACACAATCGCCGGGGGTGCTTCGTTCGCACCCAGCCGGTGGTCGTTTCCCGCGTTGGCCACCGACACTCGAAGCAGGTCCTGGTATTCGTCCACCGCCTTGATGACGGCGGTCAGGAACAGCAAAAACTGCATGTTTTCGTGGGGCGTTTCGCCCGGCTCCAGGAGGTTTGTTCCCTTATCCGTGCATATGGACCAGTTTATATGCTTTCCGCTGCCGTTTACTCCGGCAAAGGGTTTTTCATGCAGTAGGCAGGCCAAGCCATGCCTGTTGGCGACGCTTTTCATAAGTTCCATGGTCAGTTGGTTGTGGTCGGTGGCGATATTGACGGTGGTGAAAATGGGAGCCAGCTCATGCTGGGCCGGGGCCACCTCGTTATGCTTGGTTTTGGCAAGCACGCCCAGCTTCCAAAGTTCTTCCTCCAGTTCCCGCATGAAAGCGGATACGCGGGGTTTGAGGCTTACGAAGTAATGGTCCTCCATCTCCTGGCCCTTGGGAGGTCGTGCCCCGAACAGTGTCCGGCCGGTGTAAACCAAATCGGGGCGCTTCAAGTAGACCTCCTTGTCAATAAGGAAGTATTCCTGCTCTGCGCCCACTGTCGTGGTTACACGCTTCACTGAAGTGTTGCCGAAAAGGCGGATTATACGGAGGGCCTGCTTGTTTATTGCCTCCATGGAGCGCAGAAGCGGTGTTTTCTTGTCCAGCGCCTCGCCGCTGTATGAGCAAAAGGCGGTGGGGATGTACAGCGTACCGTCCTTGATAAAAGCGTAGGAGGAGGTATCCCAAATGGTGTATCCCCTGGCCTCAAAGGTTGCACGCAGTCCCCCGGAGGGGAAGCTTGACGCGTCCGGTTCTCCGCGCACCAGCTCTTTGCCCGAAAACTCCATGATAATCCTGCCGTCCCTATCGGGGGCTATGAAGCTGTCGTGTTTTTCGGCGGTAATACCGGTCATTGGCTGGAACCAGTGCGTGAAATGGGTGGCGCCTTTTTCAATGGCCCAGTCCTTCATGGCATTGGCCACGATATTTGCAACGTCGAGTTCCAAATGCGTGCCCTGTGCTATAGCCTTTTTCAGTGCCCTGTAAGTATCCTTCGGCAGCCTTGACTGCATTACCGTATCGTTAAATACCATGCTGCCGAAAAAATCCGGAACTTTTTTCATGAATATCACCCCTTAGAATAACTCGATATCTGCTGCTTTGCATTCTTAAAACGTACATTTGTCCATATCGGATACCTTTAACCCGGCATCAACAAAAAAACAAGACGCCGCGGACTATAAGTCCACAGCGCCTTTGCTGTTTCATGCGTATATTTTAGACCAATCCATTTTTTTTGTCAACAGCTTTTTTTACATTCTTGCATCCTGCTAATGAAGTTCCTGCACACAGTGCCCGGTATTGCCGCCGCGGGGCGAATGCTGGACAAATTCTGCAGCAAAGCGGCAGGCGGGTTTCATGATATTTATTGACAATAAACCGGTTTTACTGTATACTATACGCGTTGAACAAAGGCGTTCATCAGATAATGTGACTGACAGTTAAAAAAAACCGGCTTTTTAACCGGTTGATTAACTGCCCGCATTATGTGATGAGCGCCTTTTTTGTGATGGTGCAGTGGGTTTAAATAGTTAGATATTAAATATATGGGGGAATATAAATATGCAAGAAGTTTTATACGAAGGAAAGTCCAAGCTAATCTTCCGGGGAGAAGACGATGCCAGCATCCTTATTCGGTATAAGGATACGGCTACGGCTTTTAACGGCGAAAAGAAAGAGGAACTGGCCGGAAAAGGCAGGCTGAATGCCGAGGTCTCAAACATTATCTTTGCGTACCTTGCCGAGAACGGGGTTAAAACTCACCTAATAAGAGTTGTGGACGAGACCTCCGTCCTGGTGCGAAAAGCGGAGATAATAATGGTTGAGGTCATCATCCGCAACGTAGCGGCGGGCAGCTTTTCAAAAAAGTACGGTGTGCCGGAGGGTACCGAGCTTAAAAACACAATCGTGGAGTTCAGCCTAAAAAATGATGCGCTGGGTGACCCGATGATCAACGAAAGCCAGATTACCGCCTTAGGCCTCGCCACCAAGGATGACCTTGAAGAAATGACATCGCAGGCTCTAAAAATCAACAGGCTTTTGTGCGAACTGTTTGAGATAGCCGGCATCCGGCTTGTGGATTTCAAGCTTGAATTCGGCAGGGCAGGAGGGGAGATACTGCTCTGCGACGAAATATCGCCCGACTCCTGCCGGTTGTGGGACATGGATACCGGCAAAAAGCTTGACAAGGACCGTTTCAGGCACGACTTAGGCGACGTGCTTGAAGGATACAGGGATGTATTAAGGAGGCTTAAAAACAATGTCGGATAGGTATGAAAACCCCTTGGGCAAACGCTATGCCAGCCGTGAGATGCAGTATATATTCTCGGATGACAACAAGTTTTCTACTTGGCGCAGGCTCTGGGTGGCGCTTGCCGAAAGCGAACGCGAGCTTGGCCTGCCTATCAGCGAAGAACAGATAGAAGAAATGAAGCAGCACCTGGATGACATAAACTACGAGGCTGCCGCCAAGAAAGAGGCCGAGGTCCGGCACGATGTAATGGCGCATATTTACGCTTACGGGGAGCAGTGCCCCAAGGCAAAGCCCATTATCCACCTGGGAGCCACTTCCTCCTACGTGGGAGACAACACCGATATAATTCTCATGCGGTCGGCGCTGCTTGTTATAAAAAAGCTGCTTATTAACGCCCTTTCCAAGCTCTGCGAGTTTGCAGAAAGGTACAAGGCGCTGCCCTGCCTTGCGTACACGCATTTTCAGGCTGCGCAGCCCACAACGATGGGGAAGCGGGCTACGCTGTGGATACAGGACCTGCTCCTTGACCTTGAGCAGCTTGAGTTTACGCTTGGCAGCCTGAAGCTTTTGGGCTGCAAGGGAACCACCGGTACCGGCGCGAGTTTCCTATCGCTGTTTGACGGGGACCATGAAAAGGTCAAGGCCCTTGAAAAGAAAATCGCCGAAAAGATGGGCTTCGCCGGGGTATATTCTGTCAGCGGGCAAACCTATCCAAGAAAGGTGGACTACTATGTCCTGTCCGTCCTTTCAGGCATAGCGCAGAGTGCCGCCAAGTTTTCCAACGACATTCGCCTGCTGTCACATTTAAAGGAGGTTGACGAGCCCTTTGAGGATAAGCAGGTCGGTTCGTCGGCCATGGCGCACAAACGAAACCCCATGAGAAGCGAGCGCATTGCTTCCCTAGCGCGGTACGTGATGGTGAGCGCCCTGAACCCGGCTTTTACGGCAGGCTCACAGTGGTTTGAGAGGACGTTGGATGATTCCGCAAACCGGAGGATTTCAATTCCCGAAGCCTTTCTTGCGGTGGACGGAATACTGTCGCTGTACATTAACATTATCGGTAACCTGACTGTATATCCCAAGATGATAGAGAAACACCTAAAGGAAGAACTGCCCTTCATGGCTGCCGAAAACATTTTAATGTACTGTGTAAAAAAGGGGGGCGACAGGCAGGCCCTTCATGAGCGCATCCGCATGCACGCCGTGGAAGCCGCAGAAAAAATGAAGAGAGAAGGCGGGGATAATGATTTTATAGCCCGCATCCTGGCGGATTCTTATTTTGGCTTAACCGGCAGCGAAATGGAGAGCCTGCTGGATGTCCGGCAGTTTATAGGCAGGGCAAAGGAGCAGACGGAGGAGTTTTTGGCGGACGTAGCGCCCATCCTTCAAAGGAACAGGGAGCTTTTGGGTGTCGATGTCCGTATTACCGTTTAAGGAGGATGGTACAATGCTTACTGCATTGGTTGGAATTAATTGGGGCGATGAAGGCAAGGGTCGTATGACGGATTTGCTGTCCGCCGAATACGACGTGATCTGCCGCTACCAAGGCGGAAACAATGCCGGTCACACGGTGGTCAACGACAAGGGTAAATTTATATTAAACCTTCTGCCGTCCGGGGTTTTCCGGGACAATGTAGTAAACGTCATGGGGAATGGAATGGTCATTGATATAGAGCACCTGTGCGGGGAAATTGCAGCCCTGAAAGAAAAGGGCGTCAGGATAACGCCGGACACGCTTAAAATAAGCGACAAGGCCTTTATTTGCATGCCTTACCATAAGCAGCAGGACATACTGGAGGAGGAGCGGCTGGCGGATAAAAAATACGGCTCCACCCGGCGCGGCATTGCCCCCGTGTATGGGGACAAGTACATGAAAAAGGGCATCCGGATGGGCGACTTGCTTTTCCCGGACACCCTTGAAAATAAACTGGCCGATATACTTGAATGGAAAAATATTACCCTAAGGGGGTACGGCCAGGGGGAAGTCTCCCTCGAGGCCATGACACAATGGCTTATGGAGTTCGGAAAGCCCTTGCTTGGTTATATCACCGACACCATGGGATATTTGCTGGACGCCGTTGACCAAAACAAAAATATTTTATTCGAAGCCCAGCTGGGTGCGCTGCGGGACATTGACTACGGGATTTATCCCTACACTACGTCATCCCAAACACTGGCTGCATACGCGCCCATCGGCGCGGGGGTCCCTGGTGTAAAGCTGGACCGTGTGGTAGGCGTTATGAAAGCCTACTCCAGCTGTGTGGGGGAAGGCCCGTTTACGGCTGAGCTGTTCGGCGAGGAAGCGGCTATGCTTCGTGAAGCCGGGGGGGAATACGGGGCGGCCACCGGCAGGCCCCGCAGGGTTGGCGGGTTTGACATACCGGCCAGCGTATACGGGGTTAGGGTTCAAGGGGCCGACTCGCTTGCACTGACCAAGCTGGATGTTCTCTCCTACCTTGACAGGATTCCGGTTTGCGTGGCCTACGAAATTGACGGCGTGCGGTGTGAACATTTTCCCACCGGCGACAGGCTGGCGAGGGCAAAGCCTGTATTCGAATACCTGGAGGGTTTCAAGACCGACATATCAAAATGCAGAAATCCGGAGGAACTGCCGGAACCGGCCATGCGGTACATCCGGTTCATTGAAGAGGCCGTGGGCTGTCCCATTGAATATGTTTCGGTCGGCGCCGGGCGGGACGATTACATCAAGATGAGATGAACGCGACAGAGGAACCTGTTTCAGTGATAATAGGTTCCCATTTATATGAACAGGAGGTAAGAGCATGAACACAACGGCAAATGAAGTGCTGCAGTTTGTGAAAGAAAACGACGTGAAATTCGTCCGACTTGGGTTTTGCGACCTTTTTGGAGTACAAAAGAACATATCCATAATGCCGGACGAGCTGCCGTGGGCGTTTGAGAACGGCATATCCTTTGATGCGTCGGCAATAAGCGGGTTTAGGGATGTCACAAAGTCGGATTTAATGCTCTTTCCCGACCCCGCTACGCTTACGGTCTTGCCGTGGAGGCCGGGGCCCGGGAGGGTAGCCCGTTTTTACTGCGACATAAAAAACCCGGACGGTTCGGTGTTTGCCTACGACAGCCGCCACCTGCTGAAAAAGGTTGTTGGGCGCTGCGAAAGCATGGGCTATGTCTGCAAAATCGGTGCGGAATGCGAGTTCTATCTCTTTAAGACCGACGAGAACGGGGAGCCCACAAAGGACACACTGGACAGGGGAGGATATTTTGACATGTCGCCGCTGGATAAGGCAGAAAATCTCCGGCGCGAGATCTGCCTCTGCCTTGAGGAAATGGGTATAAGCCCCGAATCCTCCCATCATGAGCGGGGCCCGGGACAAAACGAGATTGATTTCAAATACAGCGACGCTCTTACCTGTGCCGATAATATGCTGACCTTTAAGTCGGTGGTAAAGGCCATTGCCGAGCGCAACGGCTTGTATGCTTCCTTTATGCCAAAGCCACTGCCGAATGAGGCGGGAAGCGGGCTGCATGTCAACATATCCCTGTCGCAAAACGGGCTAAATATTTTTAAAAATGTTACCCACGGAAAATCGGATACCGCCGAAAGTTTTATAGCGGGTATCCTGGCGAAAACGGCGGAAATCACGCTGTTTCTTAACCCAACCTGCAACTCCTATGACCGTTTCGGGAGTTTTGAAGCGCCCAAGTTTATTTCATGGTCGCATCAAAACCGCTCGCAGCTGGTACGTATTCCCGCGGCAATCGGCGAACGGGTGCGGATGGAACTGCGCTCGCCGGACCCCTCAATTAACCCTTACCTTGCCTTTGCCTTAATTATCGCGGCGGGGCTTGAAGGCATTGAGAAAAACCTTACCCTGCCCCCGGCTGTGGATGCCGACCTGTATACGGCGGATGAAAGCGTTACGGGCTCCCTTGCCTTGCTGCCGGGCAGCCTTGACCAGGCAGTCCGGCTCGCCGAGAACAGCCCGTTTGTGAAGGCTGTCATAGGCCGGGATATTCTCTCAAGGTATGTGGAGTTCAAAAAGGAAGAAGCGGCGGCATTTGCCGCGGCCCAGGATAAAGAGGCTTTTTATTGGCAGAGATACTTTACCGTTATTTAGCTCTTGTACCTGTCTTCATGCATACGGCATGGCTGCCCTGCAATGGACGGCGCGGTCAATAAAAGCAGAAGGAAGGTGGCCCTTTGATGGACAGTGCTTTAATAGTTTCTTATTCCGAAAAAAGTATTACTTTTTTTACGGAAATGTTAAACTCCGCTTCAATAGGCCACATTGTCACCCTGAAGTCCTGCGGGGAAGCAAAGCGCCTGCTCATGGAAAGGGACTTTGACTTGGTCATTATCAACGCGCCGCTTCGCGACGAATCGGGGGAGAGCCTTGCCCGGCATATAGCCTCCAAGGGTATCAGCCAGGTCATCCTTGTAGTGAAAAGCGAATATTTCGAGGAAGTGTCCGCCAAAACCGAGGAGGACGGCGTCTTAACCATAGCAAAACCCATTAACAGGGCATTGTTCTGGTCCGCCCTTAAGCTCGCAAAGGCCGCCTCATCAAGGCTGAAGGCCGTGCGGGCGGAAAACAGCAAGCTGAAACAAAAAATTGAAGACATACGCATCATAGACCGCGCCAAGTGTATTCTCATTTCTTATCTTGGCATGAGCGAACAGGAAGCCCACCGGTACATTGAGAAAAAAGCCATGGATATGCGTATCACAAAACGGGCGGTTGCGGAAGGGATATTGAAAATATACGAGAACTAGCTCAAAAAATAATGAAGTTAAATCTCGGAGTGCGGGAAAGGAAGCGAGATGCCGCATTCCCGGTTGAAATATATAAGGCTAAACGGGACGGTGGAAATATGAACGAACTTTTGTTAGTGCTGGACTTCGGCGGGCAGTACAAGGAACTGATTGCCAGGACTGTACGGGGACTTTCGGTGTACTCGGAAATCCGCCCGGGCAGCACCGGCGCCGATGAAATTAGAAACTTGAACCCCATAGGCATTATTCTGACCGGGGGACCCAACAGCGTGTACCTGCCCGATGCCCCTAAGTGCGACCCTGAAATCTTCAATCTGGGCATACCGGTACTTGGAATCTGTTACGGTATGCAGCTTATGTGCCACATGCTCGGCGGGACCGTGCAGCCTTGCAAGAAAAGCGAATACGGCAGGGTGAAAGCCTCTTTCAGGACCCAATCCGTTTTGTTTGACGGCATAGGCGAGCAAGGCACGGTGCTCATGAGCCATACCGACTTTGTGAGCAAACTGCCGGACGGTTTTATAAGCACTGCATCCACTAAGGACTGCCCCCATGCCGCCTGTGAATGCCCGTCCAAAAAGCTGTTTGGAGTGCAGTTTCACCCGGAGGTGGAGCATACCGATAACGGGCGCAAAATGATGGAGCAGTTCCTGTATGCCGTATGCGGTGCAAAGGGCGACTACCGCCTTGACGATTATATAGACACGCAGGTTCGACGGATAAGGCAAAAGGTCGGAGACCAAAGGGTTTTGCTTGCCCTGTCCGGCGGAGTGGACAGCTCGGTCTGCGCAGCGCTGCTGTCCAAAGCCATACCGGGGCAGTTAGCCTGCATTTTTGTAGACCACGGTTTTATGCGGCTGAACGAGGGCGACGAGATTGAGAGTGCATTTTCCGGCATGAAGCTAAACTTTATCCGGGTAAACGCGCAGCACAGGTTTCTTTCAAGAATTAAGGGCGTTACGGACCCGGAGCGAAAGCGCAAGATAATCGGGGATGAATTTGCCCGCGTGTTTGAGGAGGAAGCGGGGAAGCTGGGCAGCATACCCTTCCTGGCCCAGGGGACCATTTATCCCGATATCATAGAGTCCGGCGGGAAATTGGGTGCCACAATCAAAAGCCATCACAATGTGGGCGGCCTGCCGGAGAATCTTGCCTTCGCCGAGGTCATAGAGCCGCTCTCGGGGCTCTTTAAGGACGAAGTCCGGGCTTTGGGCAGAAAACTGGGCCTGCCCGCATCCCTTACCGAGCGGCAGCCGTTTCCGGGGCCGGGGCTGGCTGTCCGTGTCATGGGCGAGGTCACCCGGGAAAAACTGGATATTGTGCGCATGGCAGACTTTATAATGTGCGAGGAAATCGGAAAGCTTAAAAATAAGCCGCAGCAGTATTTCGCGGTATATACCGGTACGCGCTCGGTGGGGGTCAAGGGCGACGACAGGACCTATGACGCGGTAATTGCCCTGCGGGCGGTGAACACGAGCGATTTTATGACCTGCCGGTACGCCCCGCTTTCGCACAGGACTTTAAGCCGCATAGCATCGCGAATCACGAACGAAATACGCTCGGTGAGCCGCGTTGTGTATGATATTACATCAAAACCGCCGGCTACGGTGGAATGGGAATGAGGTGGAGCATTTGACGAAATATATTTTTGTAACCGGAGGCGTTGTATCGGGCCTCGGGAAAGGCATTACCGCCGCGTCTTTGGGCAGGCTCCTGAAACAGCGCGGGCTTAAGGTGGCGGTGCAGAAGCTTGACCCGTACATGAATGTCGACCCCGGTACCATGAGCCCGTTCCAGCATGGCGAGGTGTTTGTAACCGACGACGGCGCGGAAACCGACCTTGACCTTGGGCACTATGAACGTTTTATTGACGAAAACCTGACCAGGCTTTCGAACCTCACCTCCGGCAAGGTATACTGGAATGTACTAAACCGCGAGCGTGCCGGCGGTTACTTGGGAGAGACGGTGCAGGCAATCCCGCACGTCACCGGGGAGGTCAAGGACTTTATTTATGCCGGGGCCAAAAACAGCGGGGCGGATGTGATGATTACAGAGGTGGGCGGCACCACGGGGGACATCGAAAGCCAGCCGTTTTTGGAGGCAATCCGCCAGGTTTCCCTCGAGGTGGGCAGTGACAACTGCCTGTTTATTCATGTGACGCTGGTTCCGTACCTGAGATGGTCCGGGGAACACAAGTCAAAGCCCACGCAGCACTCGGTTAAGGAGCTTCGTTCCATGGGCATATCGCCGAATATTATCATTGCCAGGGCCGATGACCCGCTGGATGACGACATTAAGTCAAAAATATCCCTGTTTTGCAACGTAAAGCCCGACTGCGTCATAGAAAACCTGACGGTGCCGTGCCTGTATGAAGCGCCGATTATGCTGCACCGGAACGGGCTGGACAGGGTTGTCTGCCGTGAGCTAAATCTTGACGTTCCCGAGCCGGATTTGTCCGAATGGCGGAACATGCTCGCAAAAATAAAGGCGAGAAAAAAGAAGGCTATCATCGCCATCGTGGGCAAGTATGTAAGGCTTCACGATGCATACCTTTCCATCATGGAGAGCCTCAGCCACGCGGGTTTTGAGGCGGGGGCGAATGTGAATATTCTCTGGGTTGACAGCGAGGATATAACAGAAGACAGCGTGTCGGAGCTGCTCAGAGGCGCAAACGGTATTATTGTACCGGGCGGTTTTGGCAGCCGGGGCATCGAGGGAAAAATCACTGCCTGCCGGTACGCGAGGGAAAACAGGGTTCCTTTTTTGGGTATCTGCCTGGGGCTCCAGGTAGCCGTAATAGAGTTTGCCCGCAATGCTGCGGGCCTTAGGGACGCCAACTCCGGCGAGTTCAGCCGGACCGCCGGGCACCTGGTTATTGATACCATGCCGGAGCAGGTTGGTATAACGCAAAAGGGCGGCACCATGCGGCTTGGAGCATATCCCTGCAAAATTGTGCCGGGAACTTTAATTCACAAGCTGTATGCCGCCAGTGAAATCAGTGAACGACATCGCCACCGTTACGAGGTGAACAACCATTACAGGGATGTTTTGGCCGAAAAGGGGCTGCGGATATGCGGCACATCGCCAAACGGCAAACTGGTGGAAGCGGTGGAGCTGCCGCAGGATTTGCACCCCTTCTATGTGGGCGTACAGTTCCATCCCGAGTTTTTAAGCCGGCCCAACAAACCCCACCCGTTGTTTTTGGGTCTTGTAAAGGCGGCGCTAAACGACGCCGTCATTAACAAGGGCGGCAGAGGGTGAGGTTCTTGACCGGGGGCCGTCTTTTCTTTCACAAAACCTCCTTATGGGCATATATTGGTACTAAATTATTTGTAAGGAGGTCAACATATTCATGGTTGAGCTTACTTTGCTGCACTGGATATATACCGTTATGGTTGTTGTGATACTGGCAGTAATGATAACCCGAAGGGATACCATAATACCTTGTATTATGGGTATTTTTTTTATTGGACTTGCCGCAAAGGGTTCGGTGACCGGTGCAACCCGGGCAATATTTGATTCCCTTGTGGTGGCGGGCGTAGAGCTGTTTGGGGTAATACTGGTTATTTCGCTGATCGTGGCCATGTCCAAAATGATGGAAGATACCGGTGCCAATATGCTCATGGTTAAGCCCTTCTCCAGGCTGATTAAAACCCCCGACGTGGCCTTCTGGTTCA
>ERZ773359.667-NODE-667-length-49082-cov-12.019724_pt1 | contig 49082 bp, 43 predicted proteins | sample MGYA00374955_ERZ773359 | MGnify/ENA primary metagenome ERZ773359 (study PRJEB29098, sample SAMN04486028) | biogas fermenter metagenome | study: EMG produced TPA metagenomics assembly of the Biogas fermentation microbial communities from Germany - Plant 4 DNA1...
CTAAATCCAGATCGTTGTCTCTATCCCGTCCGCAATCGGTAATACTGTCACCCTGGAATAATACCACAGCACCATCTTCTATCAGTGTACTCATTATAAACCCTCCCATTTGCTGGTATTATATCGATTTGGTTGTTTGTCCCAAAAACACTTCACAGGAGCAAACTGCAAAAATGCTGAACGATGCTACATCAGCATTTTTATACCACCCCTGATAAAATGCAGGGAAAACCCAACCAAAAATATACCCAATGCGAAAATTACCCAACGGTACACATCATTGCTGATAAACCTCTTGCCTCTTGATACACCAACGGAAACAGCTGAGTACCATACAAGGTCCGACATGATGTGCCCAACGTAAAAAAGAGCTACTCCTAAAAGACCAACAGCATATGCCTGGCGGATTAACTCCATCCCGGTTGACGCCCACCACAGTATAAAGTAGGGATTGGTAATGCTGACCAGAATTCCCGCCCAAACCAGGTTCCTCATGCTGGAACCGCCTTTATTATTGCTGTCCAACGATATGCTTTTCTGAAGGGCAGACTTTACCATTCCATAACCCATCCAGGCCAGGAAGCCTCCTCCCACCAGACCGATTAAACCTGCAATTATAGGATTTTCAAAAAATTCCCGCAAGCCAAAAGCCATAACAATGACCAGAACCAGCTCCAGAATACCATGCCCCAGTACTACCAGCGGTCCGGCCAAATACCCTCTTTTTAAGCTGCCGTCAATGGTGACGCCCAGCATCGGCCCCGGCATCATTGCTCCTGAAAATCCTATCATAAATGAACTTAGAAAAATTCCCCATACTTCCATACCACCATGTCTCCTTTGCTTATAATAAATGAATCTTTTATATTTTATAAACTTTTTTAGACTTTTTAATAAACCAATATTTCCTTTAGCTTCAATTATGCGTAGAGAATAAAAAACTGATGTCTGTGCATAATATCAGGTACAATAAAAAAAGCAGGTGAGCATTATGCCAAGAAGAAAACGTATTCAAAAAGACGATGTCATAGAAGATATACTGCAGGATAAAAGCGCGTACGGTGAGTTTGTATCTACCTTCCATGCCTGGACAGGTCTGGAGGGAACTCACAAACGGGGCGCAGAACTTCAGGAAAAAGGTAAACAGAAAACGGAAAACCGCAAAACCCTGGACAGCATAAACACAAAGGAAGAATAACCAACCATAATATTATAACTTAGACGGAAAACTGCACAGTTGCTCTAGTGGACATTTGCTGCACAGCGGTTTTTTGTTGGCACAGTAGTTGTTGCCCAAAGCAACGATCAATGCATGGTATTCGTTGTAAAGTGCCAGGTCCGGCGGAATATTGTCCATAAAGAACCTCTGTAACGGACGATATTCTATATCTGGTTCAACCATAGCCAGCCTTGAAAATATCCTTTTTGTGTAGGCATCCACAACAAATACCGGTTTTTGTGCTGCATAGAGAATTATACTGTCGGCCGTCTCCTCTCCGATACCGTATATACTCAGGAGCTCGTCTCTCAGGGACCAGAGCTCCTTTTTAAATAACAGTTCAAGGGAACCATCATAATTGTCAATCACATGTCTGCAGAAGGCCCGTAGTTTCTTTGCCTTTATATTATAATACCGTGTGGGCCGTATCAGCTGCGCCAGTTCCTCCTGATTTGCACGGGCAATTGACCCAATCTCAAGCATATTACTGTTTTTCAAGTTCGATATAGCCTTCTCGACATTCCTCCATGCAACGTTTTGGGTAAGTATCGCCCCTATCGCTACTTCAAAAGGCGTATCTGCCGGCCACCAGTGTCTGGGTCCAAAATGCCGGTACATCTTATTATATATATCCATAAGTTTATCTTTAATCAATTCATCATTCATTTCTGCCGTTATCCTCCGACGCTCATACAAGTATATTAAAAAAATAATATTAATTTAAAATATAAACAATTTGGACGCAATATGTCAACCTAACTGCCGGATTCCAGTTCAAAAAACCACTGCTGTCCAAATACATCCACGATATGTATTGCCGGTATACAACTTGCCGTCACATCAATCTTCAAACGTTCCTGTAAATATGGAGAGCTAGCGGTTCGTCCGGAAGAATTCCGTACTTTAAATACATTTCCTTCAATATAACCGGCTGCCCAGTAATCTACAAGATCCAGCGGATCTAAGTTAAGCCCCTTAACAGAGGATCCCAGATCACAGCCTGTATTTTTAAATTTTGTATACATTTCAGGTATGTCATATCTGCATAGCCTAATCTCAACCTGAGCATTGCCTATCCTGGTATATTTCAGATCTATCCCGGGATATATGTCGCTATCATCAATAAGATATCCTTGCTCCATCTCAACTTCTAACGCTGCATCTCCATCAATATCCCGTTTCAAATGCATGTCACATATCTCATATCTGCCAGTTTGCGCAGGATAAACCATGCTGCTCTCATCCTCCAGATACGGAGATGCGGGATCCTTGATAGACATACAGTGATGAAACAGGAGTTTTATATTGGAATTACCGCTATGAATATTTCCTGTCAGACGTTTTCTACAGGTATGCAGCGAAAAAACACCGTTGTCTGCGCCAATCCAGTTTCTCCTCAGTCTTTGGGCAACAACAAGGGTGGTACCTGAACCGGCAAAAAAATCAGCTACAATATCCCCGGGTCTGGATGACGACAAAATGATCCGTTCCAACAAAGCCTCAGGTTTCTGGGTATCATATCCGTTCCTTTCGGGATCCCTCTGGTGAAGATGGGAAATATCATCCCATACATCACTGGGGTATACCTTGTCGTCTTCATAATACCTGTATTCCTTTTCACCGGATTTTATGGACCAGAACACCCGCCCTTCCTCGTCAATCCCCTGTTTCATATGGTTACGCCTTGTCCTTCCCCTTGGGACACCAACCGCTTCCAGATTAAAATAATGATCACGCGATTTCCGGTAGAACAAAATGGTATCATGCTTCCGGCTGAAGTGTTTTTTTGCCCTTCCCCCGCTCCGGTAATGCCATATTATCTCGTTCAGCAGATTCTCCTCACCAAATATTTCATCCAGCATAATGCGAAGATATGCACTGGTACGGTAATCTACGTGGAGAAATAGAGAACCTTCCGGCGACAGGAGATGATATGCATAGGTTAAAACCTTTCTCATCTTTGATAAAAAGGCTTCTTTTCCCGCTTTCCCCATGTCATCATAGGCGATATGTTCAATAATATATTCCCGATTCCCCCTCCATCCTTCAACCCCAACCGGCTGTTTAAAACGGAATGTTTGTCCCGTCATAAATGGAGGATCCATATATATCAGCTGTATCCTATTCCGGTATTTATCAAGAATTAAGGGAAGAAGTTTCAGTACATCACACCAGTAGAATTTGCCGGTTATACTATGCGCATCAGTCTCCGCTGTATTAACCGGATAATTGTGTTCTTCCCGCCCGATAGCAGTTTGTCTGAGCCTAATCAAACCCATCACCATGTTTTTAAGTTTATCCAAGCTTTTATTGTTTAATATCACCACTTGGCATGCATCAGGAATGTACAGATATATCTGCAATAAAACCAAGCAGCCATACATAAAGTATGGCTGCTGTAATTACATTACTCCATGCTGATGACTTTTACCGGACATTTTTCCACACACTGCCCGCAGCCCGTACACTTATCCTGCAGAACCCTGTGTTTCTTTTTTACATCGCCTTCAATCGCATCAAATTTGCACACCCTTTTGCATGCAGTACAGCCTATACAGTTTTCTTCATCGATTACTGCTACTTTCCGCTTTGCAAAATCGGCGTATATAGTACCGGTGGGACATTTTTCAGCACATACCATACAGTTTACACATTTATCATAATCTATCTTAGCAAGGTTGTCGGCAAACTCTATTGCATCGAACTGGCATGCCTTTACGCACAGTCTGCATCCGATACAGCCGACCTTGCAGTAATCCCTGACCTGCCTGCCGGGATCTTTAGAGATACACAGCACCTGTACCAGGCTGGATTCCGGTATAAGTTCTATTAAACCCTTAGGACAGGCCTCTACGCATATACCGCATCCGGTGCATTTATCCGGATTAACAACCGCAATCCCGTTATCAATATATATTGCATCAAAAGGACAGGCTCTCACACAGGTTCCAAGCCCAAGACAGCCATATCCGCATCCTTTGAATCCATCAGCCAGCATGGAGGCAGCTACACAATCTTCTATACCTTTATACTCGTATTTATCTACAGCATTTTCACAGTCTCCCTGACATAAAACACGGGCAATCCGGCGCTCTCTGTCTTCCACATCTACCCCCATTATGCTTGCCACTTGCCTGGCTACATTTGTACCTCCGACGGTACACCCATCAGCCGGTGCTTCGCCTGCAGCTACAGCAGCAGCAAATGCATCACAACCGGGGTATCCACAAGCACCGCAGTTGGCTCCGGGGAGGACATCACGTATGGTCTCCACCCGGGGATCGGTTTCAATTGAGAATTTTTTCGATGCAACGGCCAACAATATACCAAATAAAAGTCCCATACCTCCCAAGCTGAGCAGGGACAATAGTATCACATTCATACCTCTACCCCCCTATTTTATAAGCCCCTGGAATCCTAAAAATGCCACCGACATCAAGCCAGCTGTTATAAGAGCTATTGGAAAACCCTTAAGCGGCTTGGGTATATCCGACAGCTCCAGCCTTTCACGTATTCCGGCAAACAGTACTATGGCAAGAGTAAAACCAAGGGCAGCACCAATTCCATTAAATAGTGCCTGAATTAAATCATACTTTTCATCGATATTGATTATTGCAACCCCTAAAACTGCACAATTGGTCGTAATAAGGGGTAGATATACCCCCAGAGCTTTATACAATGTAGGGCTTGATTTCTGAATAACCATCTCAACAAATTGCACAAGACAGGCTATAACAAGGATGAACACAATTGTCTGTAAATATTGAATATTTAACGGCTCTAATATTCCATACTGGACAATATAGGTTATCAGGGATGCCATAGCCATAACAAAGGTTACCGCCGCTCCCATACCAACAGCAGTCTCTACCCTCTTTGACACACCAAGAAATGGACAGATCCCCAAAAACCTTGACATTACAAAATTGTTTATCAATATAGAGCTTAATAATATGAGAAATATCTTACCAATATACTCCATATTTGCTCCCCCTATTTATTCTCCAACTCAAACAATTATCTGGTTTTTACCTGAACTATGACTGTTCTGTTTCGCCTGTCAGCTTATTAAGCAAACCCAGCACCAGTCCCAGGGTTATAAATCCTCCGGGCGGCAGTATCATGATAACAGCTGGATTGAAGCTTCCAGGAACCACCGGCATTCCAAACCAGGTACCTGCCCCCAGTATTTCCCTAATAGACCCTAGTAAAAGCAGCGCCAGGGTAAATCCTATACCCATACCCAGTCCATCAACTATGGATGGCAGAATTGAATTTTTTGACGCAAAAGACTCGGCTCTTGCCAGAATAATACAATTTACAACAATAAGCGGGATATAAATTCCCAGGCTTTCATATAATGCAGGGACGAAGGCTTGCATGACCATATCAACTATCGTAACAAAAGTGGCAATAATTACTACATAGGCCGGAATTCTGACTTTGGAAGGAATAAAATTCTTAAGAAGGCATATCACCAGATTTGATCCTACAAGTACGAAGGTAGTTGCCAGCCCCATACCTATCCCGTTTATAGCGGCAGTGGTCAGAGCCAGTGTAGGACACATCCCCAAAACTAATCTAAACGTAGGATTTTCTTTTAGTACACCATTAAAAAATACTTTGGAAATCTTCATCTGCCCTCACCCCCGTCCTTCAAAACCTGATTGTACAGAGTTATTGCGTCATTTATGCCTTCGATAATCGCCTTTGATGTTATCGTAGCTCCGGTTATAGCCTCTACCTCTTCATCTTTTGTAGGTTCACCATTTACAGCGTTCAGAGGATTCTCAACCGGTTTACCGATAAACTGTTCCAAATATTCCGGGTCGGCAGCCTTGGCACCCAATCCCGGGGTTTCACTGTGGTTAACAACGGTTATTCCGGTCAGTTTAGCCTCGGAAGCACTAATTCCCACATACAGCTCCATGTCCCCACCGTATCCTTTGGATACTATTTTAAATACATATCCGACTCCTGTGTCTCCCGCTCTTCCTTCGTAGACCTCTACAATCCCCGGATATTCGTTCTGATATTGAGATATATCCACAGTGTTGAACTGCTCTCCATCGGGTAATACGGCCTTTCTTGACTCAATAGCGGCCTGCTCATTCTGCTGTCTGATGGGCTCCTGGGTAACGGCATGAGTAACCCCCAAAGCAAGGGCGGCTACTGCTGTTATGATAAAAAGCTTAATAACCATTTTGACTGAATCAGACACCGGGCTTCACCTCCCCATATATACGGGGCGTGGTATATCTATCAATCAACGGGGTGGCTATATTCATCAGCAATATGGAATAAGAAACCCCTTCAGGATACCCTCCGTATATACGGATAATGGAAGTTAGTATCCCGCAACCTATCCCCATTATTATCTGACCTTTGGGAGTTACAGGCGATGTTGAATAATCGGTAGCCATAAAGAAAGCTCCCAAAACCAATCCGCCTGAGAAAATGTGATATATACCGTTTCCGGTAAATAAACCCTGGGGCCCTATTATCCAGGTTAACAGTGCTACCGTACCAATAAACGATAACGGAATTCTCCAGTTTATAACTCTTCTATATAACAGGTAGGCAGCTCCCAGTAATAAAGCCAGATTTGAAGTTTCTCCAATACAACCCCATGGGCTGCCAATAATAATTTCCCATAATGAAGGGAGCTGATCCAGTGAACCCTCAAGTCCTTTCAGTATGGCCAACGGTGTAGCCGAACTCACGGCATCGGCTCCGGCTCTAAACCATGCAGTCATATGAACAGGCCATGCTGCCAGAAGTATTGCCCGGGCAGCCAGAGCCGGATTCATAAAATTGTGCCCCAATCCGCCAAAAGCCTGCTTAACCAAAGCTATTGCAATAACGGATCCAACCACAGGCAGCCATAAAGGAACGGCCGGTGGCAGGTTAAAAGCCAACAGTATTCCCGTTACCACCGCACTCCAGTCACGTATTGTAACCGGTTTTTTGGTTAATTTCTGTATAACAGCTTCCGTTACAACAGCCGCTAGTACGGATACGGTAATAATTAAAAGTACCCTTCCCCCGAAAAAATACGCCGCAGCTACAGTCGCAGGAATAAGTGCCAGCACCACATCCAGCATGATACGGGATATGGATTCTTTGGAATAAATATGGGGGGAAGAAGAAACTATTAATGAATTCATCATATTCCCCTCCCGCATTTTATCGCAAATTATATGCAACATATCCAATTCGGCAGTATGATAATTGCATCCCTATATTTTTACAAGGCTGCATTACAGCGATATCCCAGCTGAACCCTTGTTTAGCGGACAGCCCGTTTCCTTTTTTCAGTAATCATACGTTTTGCTACACGTATAGACTGTGTCAAAGGACGTTTTGCCGGACAAGTATACGAACAACAGCCGCATTCTATACAATCCATAGCGTGGAACTTTTCACTGTTATCATAATCCTCTTTCAAAGCATATGCACTTATCATCAAAGGCATAAGATTCATAGGACATGCATCTACACACTTTGCACAACGGATACACGGTCCGGCATCCGGAATTTCCACCTGTTCCCGGGTTAATACCAGGATCCCTGAAGTACCCTTTATAACAGGCACATCCAATGAGTATTGCCCAATTCCCATCATAGGACCACCGGATATTACCTTGGCAGGTTCCCCTACCAGCCCGCCGCAGGCCTCTATAACATCTGCGAAGGATGTCCCGATACGTACCATAAGGTTCTTAGGTTCTGCCACTCCATCGCCGGCTACCGTAACAATACGCTCTATCAGCGGCATCCCCGTTTTTATTGCCCGGGCAATAGCAGCTGCCGTACCTACGTTGTTTACGATAACCCCTACATCCATGGGAAGTCCGCCGGACGGTACCTGTCTGCCGGTTACAGCATATATAAGCTGTTTCTCAGCCCCCTGAGGATACTTAGTCTTAAGCGTTTTGATGTCCACACCTTGTACTGATTTAACCGCATCGGCCATAGCCTGTACAGCGTCAGGCTTATTATCCTCTATTGCGATATAACCCCTCTCAACGCCAAGAACTTTCATTATGATCTTTAGTCCATCCACCACATCATAAGGAGCCTCAAGCATCAGGCGGTGGTCAGCCGTAAGATAGGGTTCGCATTCAGCTCCATTGAGGATGACAGTATCTATACTTTTATCATTAGGAGGTGATAGTTTAACATGTGTCGGGAAAGCAGCCCCTCCCATACCTACAATGCCGGCCTCCAGTATCAATTCCTTAAGCCGGTCTGCATCCATGGAGTTTATATCCCCAGGCCTTATTGAATCATCAGGTTCGTCCTTTCCGTCGTTTTCAATTACCACAGCAAGGCCTTTCCCCATAGAAGGATGTGGTACTTCCCTTATGGCTTTGACAACTCCCGAAACGCTGGCATGAACAGGTGCACCCACAAAACCTCTGGGTTCACCGATTTTTTGCCCCATTTTTACAGTATCACCGGGTTTGACCAATGGTTGGCAGGCAACGCCTATATGCTGCTGCAATGGTATAGAAACCAATTCGGGCGCCTTCATTTTTTCAACGGCCTTGTTCTGGGTATCCTTCTTTCTGTGTGGAGCATGAACTCCTCCTCTGAATGTTAACACCCCTAAACTCACCTCTTACACCAATCTTATTGGAACATATAAAACTATGGTTTTACGGTAAAATGCCTTGCCCGGCACCCTCCCTATAATAACAGAATATTTAATAAAAACATCCTTTACATTATAACACATGTCTAAAATAAATGTTATGTTTTTATGTTATTTGTCGCATTTATTTCTGCTGCTGTTACGTGTCAGTTCGTATATCCCCATTATCAGAAGAAAAATACCAAACATTTTACGCAAAACCTCAGTAGATATGGAAACTGCAGCTTTTGCACCAAGAAAAGCACCTATTGCACCGGATAAAAAAATATAAAACGCTGTTTTGTACCGAATATATCCGTTCTTTATATGCAGACAAATTGCAACAATGGCGGTGGGAAAAAACGCTGCCAGATTTACGCCCTGAGCTGCATGCTGAGTAATACCTGCCAAAAATATTAAAGCCGGAATGAGAATTGTCCCTCCGCCTATTCCCATCCCGCTTACAATTCCAAACATCAATCCTATAAAAAAAAGCAGCATTACACTATCATCCTTATAGCAGCAATTATCATGAATATTCCGAATATCTTACGCAGCCAGTAAGTAGATATCCGGTTTAAAATCCATGCACCAATACAACCGCCTAAAACACCGCCGGCTGCCACTTTAAAAATAACATCCCATTGAAAAAAACCGCTTCTTAAATATACAAATGAGCTTATAACCGTTAAAGGCAGAATAACAGCCAAAGCTGTAGCATGGGCATCGTGTTCCTTCATCCCAAGCAGATGAATCATGGCAGGCACGACTATGGTTCCGCCACCTGAACCAAACAGCCCGTTACACAGCCCGGCAATAAAACCGGATATGACAATCTTAAGCCAGGATCTTGTCTTCTTCATACATCTCACCTGTACTTACTCTTGCCATATCAAAACCATTTTATACTAAAATAAAAGAGCATACACGTTTTTTGCAGTATTTCAATCCTATTTCCCGGCAGCCCTTCTTACAGCAGCCTGATGATCTGGATCCTGACGGTTATGAATATGCGTTCTGCTCTTATAAAAGTGTATACAGACATGTCCATCCATTCCATTGCCGGATATGGCATCATATGCGTGGGGCATTCCGTGCATGGAGGCAGCAACCCGTACACCACCGATTTCAACGATAACCGGCCTTCGATCCCAGCTCCAGCCTCCCCAAATTTCCTTAATAGTTTTGGCATCATCTGCAGTAACCGGTTCCGAATCGGCGTGATTCCTTCCCCCTGTACGCTTCATCCTGAAGGATCTTCCGGTATATAAATCTATAACTTTAGCAACCGCACCCTTGGGAAACAAATACTGACCCTTGGAAAACCAGTCAACCATAACGCCTAATGAGGATCTGCCGCCTCTCGAAGCAGGCAATAACGCAGATGCCTGACCGGAAGACACAGTGTATCGCTTTGCACTGCTGCTGTAAAGGACGCCCCTGGTTTCAGGGCCAACTGTTCCATCCACCTGAAGTCCGTTTTCTTCCTGAAAAAGGCGGACAGCATCGGCAGTAGCAGTACCGTAGTAACCCGTGACTTTGTAATTAAAATATCCAAGATCCCTCAACCGCATCTGAAGATTTACGACTTCCTGTCCTTCACTTTTAATCTTTAGTATTTCCTGAGCCGGCAGAGTATCCTGAGCCATTACAGGAGGTAGTGACATCAATGATAATACAAAAGCTGCCAGGATTATTAATGATGCTCTTTTCAACACAATCACCTTTTTCCACTATTGTACAAGTTTAGTATAATTTTAACATAACTTTAACTAATTTGCATCACTTTTTTACGAAAATGTTCCAATGGTGTTACAGTTTTATTAACTTTCATCAACAGCCATTTATCAATAATCCTTTTTAAATTAGAGATAAAGGTGTTTTCCTTGATATACGATGCTGTATAGAGATCTTTTCTGATGTTTACATCTTCTCCCAAAGTAATCTCCACATAACCCGCTTTGATACCGGCTTTAACAGGCGCCTTGATGGAATGAGGCAAATGGGTTTTTATTTTTATTTTCTTCTCCTCCTCTTTCTTAACAGGTAGTACAATTCTCTCCCTGCACACGACATCTACCTGTTTTTCAAACCCGTCAACAACCGGCACCTGGCCCAATATCTGTTTTTCTGAAATAATTGTATGTGGCTTAAAGTTTGCAAAACCATAATTCAGCAGTGTCATGCTGTCCTCAAACCAGGGCTGACAATCCAAAACGATACAGACCAGCTGCATGCCAGAACGTTCAGCTGCTGAAGCCAGGCACCTTCTGGATATTTTGGTATATCCGGTTTTTATGCCGTTAGCTCCTTCAAAATCCCACAGCAAAGCATTCTTGTTTTTAAGCACCCTGTTGTAGCTTCGCCCTTCCCATGGAATTTTTTTATATTTAGTCGATACTATGGTACGAAATATGGGGTTTTCCATAGCATAGGCCGAGATCAGGGCCAGGTCATAAGCGGTGGTATAGTGATTATCATCGTGTAATCCATGGGGATTAACAAAACTAGTATTTCTCGCTCCTATCTGATAAGCCTTCCTGTTCATAAGTCTGACAAAGTTTTCCACCGTTCCACCAATATGTTCAGCGATGGCCACAGCTGCATCATTACCGGATCTAAGCATAAGCCCGTATAGCAGGTCTTCCAGTGTAAGCTTTTCCCCTTTTCCCAGATAAATAGATGAACCTTCCACCCCTACGGCTCTGGAGGATGCTGTCACAATTTCATCCAGATCACCCATTTCAATGGCCAGAATAGCAGTCATAATTTTTGTGGTGCTGGCCATTGGCAGTTTTATATGTGGGTTTTTTTCATATAATACCCGTCGGCTGGCCACATCCATTACAACAGCAGCTCTTGCAGCGGTAGCCGGTGCAGGCACAGTCCGTTCATTATTATGATCTTGCTGAGAGTTATTATTTATAGCCATAACAGTACACTCACTGCTAAACCCAATGCATATGCCAATCACTAATAGAAAACAGACTATACTTCGTCTTAACACCATTTTCTCCTCCTACAGACATCGTATATTTAAAAAGCATGTACAATGCTGTTGTCTAATTTTACCGTACAGTCTTTATACAGGCTTATTATTTCGATAATGCATTGGATTCATTCACTAACCAAATTTTACTATAACCAAAGGGAAATATAGATTGTTTAGATTAATGTGTACTTAAAAGACAAAATTGTCATTTTTTCGGTATGGCATATGTGATAAGCAAATAATAAAGCACATATGACTGACAATAAAAAAGCGCATCAAACGAACAACAGAAAAACAAAAGCCCCGCTGTTTATCAGCGAGGCTTCTTCATTACGTGGTGCGGAAGAAGGGACTCGAACCCTTACGCCCGTTATGGGCAACAGCCCCTCAAACTGCAGCGTCTGCCTGTTCCGCCACTTCCGCATACCAGACACATCTGCCCATATCCGGAATACCCGGATTATGGATATTTATTGTCATAAAGAATTGGGTGAACTGCAAGAATAATTATAAACATTTCTCATATTATTGTCAACCGGTTTTTTCCCCGGAGATTTTTGATTAGGGATAGCCAGATGGCTATCCCTCTGTTTTTATAATGGTTTTTACAATGTATATTAACGCATGCATGCAAACAAGCTTTACGGTTTCTCAAAACAGTCCGGATTATATACAGGCTGAGTCCAAAGCATGGCACCGTTTTCCCCTATCGCTTCAACTCTTACATATTTTTCATTTCCATTTAGCTTATAAACTCCGCTTTCACCTGTTTGAGTATCCAGTACACGTCCATCCTGGCCTATAAAGCGGTATTTATATTCTTTAATGTATGTATTCCTGAAGCATGCAGATACCTTAAGTATGTTGTTTTCAAATTCAAATTCACTGAGCAGCAGTCCGGTAGATACATAAAAACTGCCCGATTTAATAGACGATATTATATCAGATTTGGAGCGGGACGGGGAAAGTATGATATTCCATACTCTTCCTAGATCCTGCCAGCGGTGAAAATCATCGTTTCCGAATCCCCAGGCAAGCCTTCCCTTTGATAGGATATAGTCCCATGTATCTACAGCCAATCCGGAACCCTCTAACCTGTAAATCAAATGATTGTATATCTCCAAACCGGTAAAACCGCGGATGTTATCAATATCCTTCCATGGCCAATATTCCTTTCGAATCCAGTTGGGATGACATAGAATTACAAACCCTCCCTGCTCTACGCAGGAATCGATTGCTTCCTGATGGGTTCCCGTACATAATTCATCGCATCCAATACACAGCATATGGGGTTCCATTGAATATTCATAACCGTTAATTAAGACAATATCGTACTCTTCACCATACTGGTTCATATCAGTAAGGAGATCGTGATTTGAGATAGTCAGTACTTGATAGCCCGCATCCTGATATGATTCCAATACATCGTGGATTTCATGATGTCCGCAGGTCCCCTTGCCCGTCCCGGCATGGGTGTGAAAATTGGCTTTCAATCCATGGTCAACCCCGATTAATGCATTTTGATACGGATTAACATACATTGCATTTCACTTCCTTCATTTTTATTCTATTCTTTTATTATATATTGAATTAATATAGCTTTGAAAAATATAATTCACGCCTTTTTGCAATGTGATTTCCATTATATTCTTTAAATAAACAAGGTACGTGCACCCAATTTTATGCACTGATATTTCATTATTGTAACCTCCAGAATAACACGGTTCTCGGTTAATGCTGCAGTCAAAAATTCATCCTCCGTATGTTTTCAACTATTCGGCATTTACTATACCGGCAGCACTGTAATTATATATCCCCCCGCTAACAGGCTCATCAAATTGGCTGTCAGCACATATAAAACTGTACGCAAACGCTGTGTTTTTATTATCATTAAAAATGCTTTAATTTCTGCTATAAATATCAATATTTCGGCAGCCACCAGATTCAATATCAAATAACTTTGTATAGGAAAAAATCCGTTAATCCAAATGTTCAATAGCCCCTGAGTAATTACATTTATTATAAGAAAAGCAATCCAATAGTCTTTATTTCTAAATCCAAACATCCAAAATACGATACCCTCTATTATTAATGTTAGAATCACCCGCATCAAGATCAATAAAACAGATCTTGATAACAATTTCCCCGGAGTTAATGTTCGATCGGTCAAGTTCAAAGTGTAAATTTGGTTATATCGTTCACCAGGCTTATCAATAGCTATTTCATAGCTGTCATTCCCGGTAGTAACTTTAAAAACATAATCGCTAACATCCCTTAGATGGCGTGAATAAAAAGTATAGTACTTCTCCATGGCCTTTTCTACCTTTTCGGCTTTAACGTACGCATCACCGGTTTTTGACACTGATCTCCAAATCGGGCGGCGGATTTGAGGCAATAATCAAAATAGATGGAGGCTCCGCAGCGTTGGCATAGCATACACAGTCAAAAGATACAAAAATCAATAACGAAAACATTATTATAAATATTAATCTCGTACTTTTGGGCATAATAGACAACCCTTTCCCCTCTATACTTCCTCAAAACAGCAGCATTCGCATAACCGGAGGTTCATAAATATAGCAAACATCACCAAAGAGGATGAAATCCAATACAGCATTATAACCAATATTCAAAAGTGTCAAGGATGCAAATACCAGTCCTCGATATTTCTGAATATATTAAGCTCTCTGGGTGCCTCAACACCGTAAACCCTGTTGCTTGTCATGAGATAAGCAGTCTGGAAATAAAGGCTGATAACAGGAAGCTGTTCCACAATCCGCTTCTGTATCCGGCTGTAACTTTCAGGTAACCGGTCATATTGATATATTCCGGCAGCTTCATCAAGCAGCATGTCCAGTTCTTCATCACGGTTTCTGATGAAGTTGTTAAGTCCATCTCCTATAAACTTTGAATGAAATATAAAATCCAAATCTGGGAAAATATCGAGATAATAGCCGGTTAGCACAATTTCAAAGTTGCCATCCATCAAGCTGGTTTCAAATTCCTCCCATGGAACTATCCTGCTCTGGACACCAATACCTATCTCCTGAAGCTGTTGCGCTATCAGCTCGACGACGTCTTTTCTTATACTGTTTTCTGCATTGGTCATTATGGTAAATTTCAGCTCAACAGTTTTGGAGTCAAAATCCTTTTCCCGTATACCATCACCGTCCGAATCAGTCCATCCCGCCTCTTCAAGCAGTTTTATCGCCTTCTCCTGTTCAAAATCATATATCCTTGTGTTACCGTCATACAACCATGAATCGGAGGGGATCGGTACATCTACAGCCTCTGCATTGTTTAAATAGACCCTAAAGATTATATCCTTTCTCTGCAAAGCATAAGCAATGGCTTTTCGTATATTCACATCACCCAAAATGGAATGATTTAGGTTAAATGCGAGAAACTCATAATTGCGTGTAAGGTATCTGTAGTTTCTGGTACTATCATCCAGTAAGTAGGGGTTGGTAATAGCAGATGTAATATCAAGCAGATCAACCTCTCCGTTCCTAAAAGCCTGCCTTACCTGCATCTCGTCTCTATAAATCTTTGCCAGTATAGAATCAATATAAGGTTGCTTGCCCCACCATTCGCTGTTTCTTACAAGTCTGATATACCCATCATCCATCATCACTTCATCCACCCTGTATGGACCAGTCCCAACGGGTATAAGACCCGTATCCTCTTTTTTCTGAAGCATATATGCATCGGACTGATATATCTCCTTTGGGAGGACCGGGAATGTCATTATATCCAATATATTATTAGCAGGGGTTAAAAGATGAACATTTATTGTATAAATATCAAAGAGATCCACTTCGACCTTCTGTATATTATCATTACCAACTATTCCTTTCTGAAAAAAGGAATTCAGATTTCCCTGCTGCAGTGCAATAAAGGTGAATACAACGTCCTCACCTGTCAGGATGCTTCCATCGTGAAACTTAATATCCTTACGCAGATGAAACCTCCACAGTTTTCCTTCTTCATCCACTTCCCACGATTCAACAAGACATGGCTGGGGCCTCATGTTCTCATCGTATTCAAACAATCCTTCAAATATAAGTCCAAAAAAATTAATCATGTCCCTGGAACGGGTCAATAAAGGATTAAAGGTATCGGGAACCGGAATAGGTATGATCAGCTCCCCACCCCTTTTAGGGGCAGGAATTTCAGGTTCATCATCATCCTGTTCTATACTGCCTATACCGCCATCTATATTATGCTCAAAAGGATACAGAGATTGCCCCAATCCACATCCTGCCAGAACGCTTGTCAAATATAATATTATCACAATCAATGATAATTTCCGCTTCATAGCTCTCATAAATGCAGTCCCTTCCAAATTGCTTCTAGCATAAGTTTATAAACGATAAAGCTGTTTATAACGATTGTATGCACGCCATACTTTATTAACAAAATTTTTCGTCTCGTTAAAAGGAATATCATCCAGAGTCTTCCCATCTTTGCTGTATCTGGTATCCTTAAGCCATTTCCGGACATTTCCACTTCCACCGTTATATGCTGCAAGTGCCAGATTCATATCACCGAATTGTTTCTGAAGATTATTAATATACCAGCACCCAATTTGAATATTTATATCGGGATTGTAAAGGCTGTCATCATCATAACCTTCAATACCCAACTTTTCAGCCGCCCAGCTGCCCGTACTTGGAACAATCTGCATAAGTCCCCGGGCATCTTTTCTGGATGTTGCCATTTTGTCAAATTTGCTTTCTACCCAAATGACAGCAAACACCAGATAGGGATCCAACTCGTATACAGATGAGTACCGCAGCACTATTTCTTTATAACGCAAGGGATACATCTTTTTCAAATACCAGGTGGAACCAAAAAAAACTAAGCAAATCAAGAGAAATAATACCAGCACAAATATAAACAGGTTTCTCAGTAGCACATTTCTTGCCACAAACACTCCACCTGCCTTCTGGTATATTCCATATCCCATGAGTTATCTATTATCTTATCTGCATACTGCTTTTTTATATCCTGATCCAGCTGGCTGGCCACCCTGTTTTGCGCCTGCTCGCAGGACAAACCGTTTCTTTGCATAAGTCTGTTTATCTGCAGCTCCTTATCAGCAACAACCAGCCATACCTCATCCACCATATCCAGCCATCCGGCTTCAATCAACAATGCTGCATCCACTACAACAACCTTCTGACTTTTTTCCGAAGACAGCTTATCAATCTCCAGCTGTATCTCCTGACGAATAGCCGGATGTGTAATGGCATTAAGTTTTTTTAAGGCTTTTCTATTGGTAAATACCAGTTCACCCAATTTCTTTCTGTCAATTTCTCCATTATCCATAAGATACTCATCGCCAAAGGTTTCCTTTACTTTTTCCCACACAGGCATACCTTTTTCCATTATTTTCCTGGCGATAACATCAGCATCAATAACAACGGCACCAAAATCGGCAAGCATTTTTGCCACTGTAGTCTTCCCCGTTGCTATACCCCCGGTTAAACCAATTATTTTCATGGCTCCTCCTACTTGGCATCATACCAGCTTGTACCTACGCCAACATCGACAACCAACGGCACACGCAGATCCATGGCATTTTCCATACATCTTACAACTATATCCTTCACTTCTTCCAGCTCAGGTTTATATGTGTCTATGATCAACTCGTCATGTACCTGGAGAATTAACTTAGACCTCAAGTTTCGTCTTTTCAGCTCAGCATAGACATCATTCATAGCTTTCTTAATTATATCCGCCGCAGTCCCCTGGATAGGCGTATTCATGGCCAGCCTTTCACCCTGAGCGCGTATGTTGAAGTTGCGGGACTTAAGCTCGGGCAAATATCTGCGCCGGTTCATCAAAGTTGTTACATACCCCTGCTTCCTGGCTGTTTCGACTATCCGTACCATATACTCTTTAATTTTGGGATACCGGGCAAAGTAGCTGTCTATATACTCCTGGGCCTGCTTGCGGCTTATGCCCAGATTCCTTGACAGACCGAAATCACTAATTCCATACACTATCCCAAAGTTAACCGCTTTTGCACTGTTGCGCTGTTCGGGAGATACCTGTTCAAGAGGTACTCCGAATATTTCTGAGGCAGTTCTCCGATGTATATCCTGCTTGTTTAAAAACGCATCTATAAAGGTTGGATCCCCCGATATATGAGCCAGTACACGCAATTCAATCTGGGAATAATCGGCATCTACCAGTACATAATCCTCGTTAGTTGGTACAAATACCTTTCGTATTCTCCGGCCCATTTCAACCTTGACAGGTATATTCTGCAGATTGGGATCGGTGCTGCTTATCCTTCCAGTTGCCGTTACCGTCTGATTAAAACTGGAACGAACCCTTCCGTCATTGGGGTCTATCACATTTAACAGACCATCAATATAAGTGGATTTAAGTTTCATAACCTGCCGGTATTCTATGATCTTCTCCACCAGTTCATGGTATGGTCTTAACTGTTCAAGCACCTCGGCATCGGTTGAATAACCAGTCTTGGTCCTTTTAATAACCGGAAGATTCAGTTTATCAAATAATATGCTGCCCAGCTGTTTTGGGGAATTTATATTAAACTCTTCACCGGCAAGGTCGTATATATCTTCTGTGAGGGTTTCTATTTCTGAAGAAAACTCCTCACCCAGCTTAACCAGCATTTCCCTGTCAACCTTGAACCCCGTAATTTCCATATCAGCCAAAACGTATATTAACGGGTGCTCAATAGTCTCGTACAATTCGAGCATTTGAGTTTCATCCAATTGCTCTCCCATTTTTTCAGATAATTTGAATAGATCTGCTGCATCAGCAGCATCCGTATCTACACCAGCGTAACTGTACATCAAACGGCTCAAACTATATCTGTGTGCTGTGGGATCCAGCAAATATGCTGCTATATAGGCATCAAAGGCCAAACCTTTTACCCGGACTCCGCATTTGTCAGCATCCAATATCAATCTCTTTCCGTTATACACTATCTTCTGTATCTGTTCATTTTCCAGAATCTGTTCTAATCCCTTAATCGCCTGGTCATAGCTTAAACCATTGCCGGTGGATGAACCGTCTATATTAATTCTGTACAGTTTACTGCCGTTATCGGCCAGAGTAATATCTTCATCTCCGACCAGTATTGCTATTTTTTCTGTATTGGACAAAGTATTGGCCAGATCCTTCAATTGTTCTTCAGTACTAATATCTACTACGGTTTTGCTGCCAGTGCCTGAGTTGGGTTTTGTACCCTCCTCCTTTTGGAAGCCTAGTTTTTCAATTACGCTGCTAAAACCAAGTTCTTCAAAAAACGCATATAAATCTCTGGAATACCTTATCTCAAAACAGCAATCTTCTATATTAAGATCTACCGGTGCATTCTGAACAATTGTAGCCAGTTTTTTGCTCAGTAAAGCCTGATCCCTGTATTGTATGAGGTTTTCCTTAAGCTTCTTGCCCGAAATGTTTTGAACATTATCCAGTACCCCGTCAACCGTATGATACTCATGAAGAAGCTTGAGGGCTGTTTTTTGCCCCACCCCCGGAACGCCGGGGATATTATCCGAGCTATCACCCATTAAGGCCTTAAGGTCTATAATCTGGGAAGGTGTCAATCCATACTCCTGTTTTATCTCATCTTCGTCAAACACCTGCACATCTGATATACCCTTTTTGGTCATTACAACCCTGACCCTGGGTGAAACCAGCTGAAGAGCATCCCGGTCCCCTGTAACAAGATAGGCGTCCATGTCCTTTTCTGAAGATATGCGGGCAAAGGTACCGAGAATGTCATCGGCTTCATATCCATCTATTTCATATATTGCTATACCCATAAGTTGTAACATCTTTTTTAAAATATCAAACTGAGGAATGAGCTCCTCAGGAGTTTTTTGTCTTGTTGCCTTATATTCCTGGTATACCTCATGACGAAAAGTAGGTCCCTTTTTATCAAAAGCCACTCCTATGTATTCGGGTTTGTATTCATCTATCAGCTTCAACAGCATATTGGTAAAGCCGTATACAGCGTTAGTAGGAATGCCTTTTCTGTTTGTAAGCATCGGAAGAGCATAGAATGCACGATGCATCAAGCTGTTACCATCAATAACCATTACCTTTGGCCTACCCATAATTTCTCTCTCCTTAATATAAAAGTGGCTTTTCATAAACATCCTTTAATATTTAGACTTTACCATATCTACCGCCAAAATTCAATTACCCATTAAGCTTAACATAAATTTACAGTAAAGCGTATAACATAATTATGCAAAATATTATTCCAGCCACTGGGGCTCCAAGGCTAAAAGCCTGTAACACTTGCTCCGGGGCCTTCATCAAACTCGCTTCGCTCAAACAGTGATTCGGTCCTATCCTCTGCTGCGTTCACATGCTTTAAGCCTTTCCGCAAGGTGATTTTCATTATATTCTGTAAATGAATAATATACATCCTACTTATTTATATAAATCATTCAAGTCTTGCCGCAATGCCCATAAAACCCAAGTTTATGGGAAAAACATCATATAAATTACCAAAAATTATATAATGACACTATATGACGAATATGTTAATATATATTTAAAATATATTACAAATATATTAAATCATTGGAGGTTGTAATATGAAAAAGAGAATTGTTTCGCTAGCTCTGCTAATGTTTATTACTATAGGTATAATATTTATGGGTGGACAAGCATCACCGCAGGGAGTAGTATTAGCTGCATCAGGTGAGGCATGCTCCAACAGGATAACGGCAAAAATTGATAACTTAAAAATTAAAACAAACAACGGCCAGGCAGATTTACTGGAAATATTGAAACAAGGCAATGTTGCCGATGTTTTAAGCCAGTTGGGTAACTGGTATACGATCAAAGCCGGTGACGGATATATTGGTAAAATACTGAAATGGTGTGTTAAACCTGTTCCGCAGCAACCGGCTCCCCAGGAACCCGCGCCTGAAACTCCGGCTCCGGAGGAACCCACACCTGAAGAGCCCGCTCCAGAGGAACCTGCTCCTCAGGAACCCGCTCCGGAAGAGCCAGCTCCTCAAGAGCCTGCACCAGAGCAACCTGCTCCGGAGGAACCAACCCCTGAAGAACCTGCTCCGGAACAACCCGCTCCCCAGGAGCCTTCCGGCCTAAGCAGTGAACAGGCCAGAATGCTGGAGCTGGTAAATGCCGAAAGAACAAAGGCAGGACTAAACCCCCTTGCGTGGGATGCAGAACTGGCCAATGTAGCCAATGTAAAAGCCAAAGACATGGTTGACAACAACTACTTCAGCCATACTTCACCCACATACGGCAGTCCTTTTGACATGATGAAGAGTTTTGGCATACGATACAGGACTGCAGGGGAAAACCTGGCAGGATATTCATCGGTGGAAGGTGCGCATAACGGCCTTATGAATTCTGAAGGACACAGAAAGAATATCCTGAATCCCAGCTTCACTCACATCGGTATAGGGGTTCAGAGAAGTCCCAGATACGGCTACGTGTTTGTACAGATGTTTGTTGGAAGATAGCTTAGAAAAAGGTGCAATATAGACAATATTCAGGCGGTGTTATAATAGCACCGCCTTTTTTATTTACCCGGTTATATGAATCATTCCGGCCCATATGCAAAACAAATAATAATTTGGTATAATAGCATTTAGTGGATCCATTCCTTAATAATAATATACACGAAACGATATACTTATTATGATAGGAGGTATGCGAAATGGATACGAAAAAGGTATTGGATTTCTTCTACAAGAGGAGGAGCATTCGAAAATACAAGGACATGGATGTCAGTTCTGAAACTATTGACACCATTCTCAAAGCAGCCATGTCTGCACCTTCTGCGGGTAATGAACAGCCCTGGCATTTTATTGTGGTAGATGATCGGGAAAAGATGAAGGAAATCACCAAGTGCCATCCATATTCATCCATGCTCAACTCAGCACCAAAGTGCATTGTCGTAGCAGCCGATGTTGATCTTCAGAAATATGAGGGGTACTGGGTTCAGGATTGTGCTGCCGCCACACAAAATATGCTGCTTGCAATTGCCCAATTGGGTCTCGGCGGAGTGTGGCTGGGCGTACATCCGATAAAAGAACGTGAAGAAGGCATAAGAAAAATATTCAACATGCCCGAAAATGTTATACCTTTTTGTATCGTTGCACTAGGAGTACCCGACGAAGAAAAAGGACCTTCCGACAGGTACAATCCAGAAAGAGTACATAATAACACGTGGTAATTGGTATATATGCTCCCCGGTGGAGGTAATATATGAGAGTTTTTATCGCCATTGAATTTGAACAGCATATAAAGGATTACCTTTATAGCATCCAAAAACAAATTATGAATTATAGTTCATCGGGTAACTTTACAAGACCTGAAAATTTTCATCTGACCCTTAAATTTATTGGTGAGGTGCAGCCTCCTTATGTCAAGGATATAACCGCTGCAATGGCCGAAGCTGTAAAAACTTGCAATCCCTTTAAGCTTTATCCGGACGGTTTAGGAAACTTCCCGCGGGGTAACAAGATGATTGTCTGGATGGGTCTTAAGGGTGAACTGGACAGGCTAAACCATTTGTTCTCCCGGCTGGAAATGGCGCTCAGCGATATAGGTATAGCCATGGAAACAAGGAGATACTCTCCCCATATAACCCTGGGCAGGCAGGTATCTTTAACAGTAGATTTTCCAAAGCTGGCAAAGGATATATTTCCTGACAGCAGCAGCGTCATTGAGGTTTCCAGGATATCCCTTATGGAAAGTACGAGGAAAAACGGGCGGCTTACGTACATCCCTCTTTATGTACAGTCATTGCAGGGCTAACAGAAGCTCCGATCGTTATCCTTGATTGATAATAAATACCCAGACATTATCTCGTAATAAAGAGCATCTGGTAATCTATTAGTAAGACAAGGAGGCTGTTAGGTTTACATGATCATAGATATTCATACGCATTGTTTTCCTGACAAACTCGCAACAAGAGCAGTACCATATCTCGCCGCCCAGGCCGGTATACCGGCTCACACTGACGGAACGGTTAAAGCTTTAAAGGATTCCATGAAAAGAGCCGGAATAGACATATGTGTACTTCAACCCATCGCAACAAAACCTGAGCAAACGCCAGGTGTCAACAGCTGGGCTGTCAGCGTACAGGATAAATCCATAATAAGTTTTGGGACCATACATCCCGATTATCCGTTATGGCAGGATGAAATCAGGGCATTGTCGGACGCAGGAATCCGTGGTGTTAAATTTCATCCTGATTATCAAAACTTCTTTGCTGACAGCCCAAAGCTTTTTCCGATATATGAGGCTATTTTTAACCGCGATATGGTAATCCTCTTTCATGCAGGAATAGACATAGGGTTGCCCTCTCCCTGCCATTGCACGCCGGCCATGTTGAAAGGCTTAACAGATGCATTCCCGGGCGCTCCAATAATTGCCGCCCACATGGGAGGTTACCTGCTGTGGGATGATGTGAAACACTATCTCATAGGACGGGATATATACCTTGATACATCCTACTCCTTTGCAGATCTAGGTCCGGATGGAATGACGGAAATAGTAAAAACCCACGGAGCCGGTAAAATATTATTTGGTACCGATTCCCCGTGGGTAAATCAGCGGAAAGAGATTTTCAATATCCGGTCTCTTCCTCTCGAAGAAAAAGACATCAATGCCATACTGGGCGGTAACGCCCGAAAACTGCTTAAATTAGGCGAAATTTAAAAAGCTCCTAGTGTTCCCGTCCCTTGGATTTTATATAATTCTTTATAACCCCTGAAATCCAGCTCAATTCTTCCACTTTGAATAAATATATGAGCACAAAGTATACCAGCATACCAGCTCCAATAACCAGCCCCAGCACAATTAAGCTGACAATTCTGCTGGCCGAATCAAGGTGGGATGCAGCAAAATTATTCAGAACATACACTACCAATCCCATGATCGCCGAAGCTATGGTACTCTTTATAAATACCAGTAAAATATTGCTCCACCCTATGCTCCCCAGTCTCTTTTTTAAGCTCACAAACATCAAGAATGTCATAGCGATAGCCGATATACTGGTAGCCAGGGCAAGACCGCTGTGCTGCATAAAACGTATCAAAATTAAATTTAACAATACATTAACGGCTACCGCTACAATGCCGTTTAACATAGGGGTTCTTGTATCATGCAGGGAATAGAAAGTTCTGTTGAGAATATCCCGGTATCCGTAAAAAACAATTCCCAGAGAATAAAACATAAGGGCAGAAGCTGTCATGACTGTAGCCCTCTGGTCAAAACGGCCTCTTTCAAACAGCACCGACACTATAGGCTGTCTGAGTACAATTGCCCCAACTGATATGGGGACCAGCAACAGAGTTATAACGTTCAGACCATTCACCAAGGTCTTCTTAAAGTGGTCCATATCATTCTCAGCGTTAAGTTTTGAAAGCAATGGGTATACAACCACCGATATCGATGATGAAAAAACTCCGTATACAAAAGCATTAAGCCGGTTGGCAAAATTAAGGGCGGAAATGCTTCCCTCGGGAAGCCCGGAAGCCAGCATTCTGTCAACCAGGGCATTAAGCTGCTGCACAGCCATACCCATCACCACAGGTAAAGCAAGAAATGCCACGTTTTTTACATATGGGTCCTTTAAACTCAGCATTCTTGTATAACGATAGTCCTTTTTCTTCAAACCGGGTATCTGGATTACCACATGCATGGCTATCCCCGCAACCGTACCATATACCAAGCCGTATATACCCACCAGGTCGCTGAGCAGTAGCATGATAATTATAATAATATTATAAGGAATACCTGTTAAAGCCGGAATAACAAATTCGTTATTGGACTGCAGAAAACCTGTAAATACATGGGAAGCCCCGATAAACACTATCATAGGAAAAGTTATTCTGGTTAGTTTAACAGCCAGTTCCAATGTCTCTCCCTTGAAACCCATGGCAATTATCGAAACTATCGGTTTGGTAAAAATCATTCCCAAAACAGCCAGTACAGTGCTTGCTAAAACTATGATATTCAAAAGCTTGTTGGTAAAATTGATGGCTTCGTCCTTGCCCTTATCCAGTCTGAGCTCAGAATAAACGGGAATATATGTTGTGGAAATAGCCGCAGCAACACTGGAGAATAACACCAGTGGTATAGTCGTAGATATCAGATAGGCGTCAGTAACATAAGTAGCTCCATACTGGCTGCCCAGAAGGATTTCTCTGAAAAATCCTAATACTTTGCTGATCAGGGTTGCTGCCATAACGTACACGGCTGCTTTTTTTGTACTAATTCTTTCTTCCATTCTACACCTCTATTGTAGCTGTAATTTATTGTACTATTCTTTACAATACTGAATTATTTACGCTGTATTATAGTCAGCTTGCCAAATACAGTGTTGGCTTTGATTTTTAAGCCATTTTCATTATCTTGATCTCCGGCTGTCCTGTATACATGTTCTCCAAATGCCGCAGACGCTCCGTCCGGAGTTTCTGTTACACCAAAAACTGTACTTGACTCCACAACAATTGGTGTATCAGGACTCAAAACAAGTGTAGCATTGCTGAATATAACATTAACTTTTATATCTGATGTTTCTTCAGGAATCACTGTTTCAGAAAGATCGATCACACCATTGCTGAATACAATATTGCATTCTCCATCTTTACCTATAGACTTTACAACTCCATTGCCGAAAACTATACCATTTTCCACCTTTAGACCGGCCCATCCACCACCGGATAGTATATACAAGCCAAAAAAAATAAGGAAGAGTCCGGCTATAGCCCTGGGCATTGAGATATTCAAATTGTAACGGTACTTAACAATAAACAATATACCCACAATAATCAGGAATATGCCCCAGGCGTAATTATGGAATTCTTTCATAACATTACCTCCATTATCAATTTGCACATTTCTGTTTCCTGTATACCATAATAAGTAGATTCTTCTACACCTACCACCCTATTATAATTGATCTTTTAACAATAATAAAGATGAATAAAAAAAGAACCGTGTAAAGCATATGCTTTTACACGGTTCTTATCCTTATCACGCCCGTTTTGCCGCCTCAACAATTGCTCTGCATCCATCCAGAAATATCCCTACATCTACCGAATACGACAGGTATCTAACGCCGGCTTTTTTCCACCGGCTGATATCCTCCAGCCTGTCGATAAACGTCCCTATGACCTTATTTTTCTCCCTGGCTTTATTAACTATAAACTCCATCTGTTCTATTACCTTGGGATTATTCACCTCACCCGGAACACCCAATGACTGAGACAGATCATAGGGTCCAATAAATATTACATCAACACCCGCGACATCCAGGATTTCATCAATATTGCGAAGAGCCTCCTGCCCTTCAAGCTGCAGTATAATCAGGTTATCATCTGCTGAACGAAAATACTCATACCTGTCCATAGCGGAGTAGTTGGCTGCCCTGACAAACCGGCATACCCCCCGGTCTCCATTGGGATAGAATCTGGCTGCACTTACAACATTCTCGGCTTCTTTAGCATTGGTTATCTGGGGCACCTGGACACCCAGTGCGCCAATATCCAAAGCTTTTCCAATACTTATTTCCCGGTGATCCTCCACCCTTATAATGGGTACTATACCGGAAACCAATGCAGCTCTGACATTATTCTGCATGGTTTCGATACTTACCGGTCCGTGCTCCATATCCAGTATGGCAAAATCAAACCCCGCATAACCGGCAACTTCAACAAAAGCCGGATCACCTGTCTTCATAAAAGGTCCGATCACATAACCCTTTTCAATGGTTTGTTTAAACCTGTTAAGTAGTTCTCTCATAATCATTCCCCGCTTTTTACACTATCCAAAATATCCTTCAGGCAATATGGCTTGTTATACTCCATAATGAATCCCGGTATACCTTTTGTTTGAAGCTCCTTCAGGAATTTTTCCGGATCTTCGGTATTCTCCTTAAACATTCCATAATGGCACGGTATTGCTAACTTTACACCTAAGCCCTCTGCCAGATTAGCTGCATCCATGTAGTTCATGTTCCCAAGTTTTCCGTTGATACAGCTCATCAATACATCGGGATTATGTTTTCCTGCTTCCAGCAACCTATCCTCGTAAAGGCTATCTCCTACAAGATAGCACGCTAAACCATCGTACTCAATGACCACACCTATGCTGTCCTGGGTATGAGCAGCATACACCCCATGAATAACAGCATCTCCTATATTGATGGATTGACCAACATTCAGGCTGATTAAACGATCGTCGGGTATCCCGATAGCTCTAAAGTGATCCAAACAGCTGTCAGGACCGGCATATAATAAACGGGAAAAATCGGTGTACTTGATGGTTTCCTCATCCAGATGATCCATGTGATCGTGGGTACAGATTATTAAATCTGCCTTTAGTTCCTGAGGTGTAAAAGGAGCGGGAACCATTCTGTCAAAACCATCGGCATTGGCAACTGAATTGGATAAATACGGATCAACCACCACGATCTTATCACCTAACTCAAACATAAATCCTCCCTGGCCTATCCATGTTACTTTCATAATCATCTTCCTCTCTATTTAGTTATAAATTCTATACTAATACTTTAAATAATTGCCTAACAATATTCATTTTGAGCAACCACGGGAAGCAGAGCTCCACCATCCATAAACAACGTTGTTCCGGTAATATACCCTGCTTTATCGGAAGCCAGATATACAACAGCTCCTCCTACTTCTTCAGGAGTACAATACCGTTGAAGCGGTATTCGTTTTGAAATTTTCTCCATATGTTGCAAGCTTCTTTCTGTAAACCATTCAAGCTGTGTATATCCCGGAGCTACAGCAACAACACGTATCCCGTATTTCGCCAGATCTAAAGCCATGTTTTTTGTAAGCTTGTCCAAAGCAGCTTTAACCGGTCCATAGACCGTTGAATTGGGCCAGCAGCCTATAGAATGATTGGAAGTAATGTTAACTATAACCCCTTTTGTGCCTGTTTCAACCATCTTTCGGGCTGCTTCCTGCGCACAGAAGAAAGCTCCTTTAAAATCGGTGTTAACCACAGCATTCCACATGTCTTCATCAACTTCCAGGAAGGGAGCCATCCGGGTGATCCCAGCGTTGTTGACCAGAAGATCAATATGATCAAACTCCTTGAAGAATTGCCTGAACATCTCTCTTATTTCTTCAACGTTCTGTATATTACCTTGAATAACCACAGCTTTCCGACCCATTGCTCTTATTTTATCCGCTATTCCCTCTGCCCCTTCACGACTGCTGCCGTAATGGACACCCACATCATATCCTGCTTCAGCAAGCTTCATTGCAATGCCTCTGCCAATACCCTTTCCTGCTCCGGTTACTAATGCAACCCTGTTTTTCATCATAAACAACCCCTCCTATTCCGGTAATTATATCTTACGGTTTTAGCAAGCGGATTTTCTGCCTTATACCCTCTATTACTTTATCCTTCATTCCCATCATACAGCCCAGCATACCCCAGGCCTTACCTTCATTCATTATTTCCTGAAACTGCTGCATAAATAACTGGTTTAGTTCGGTCCCGATATTAATCTTATTAATTCCCAGCTTTACCGCCGCCCGGATCTGTTCATCAGGTATCCCCGAACCTCCATGAAGTACCAAGGGAACATCCGTCCTGCTGTTAATATCCTCAAGACGTTCCAGATCCAAATTTGGAGTTGCTACATAATTTCCATGGGCATTTCCTATGGCTATAGCCAGCGAATCCACACCCGTACGTTCTACAAATTCAACAACGCTGTCAGAATCAGTAAAACGTGATTTATCAGTATAATCATCCAGGTTTGAAGCCCGACCGACATAACCCAACTCAGCTTCCACGTCCACGTCCATTGCGTGAGCAACTTTAACTATTTCTTTTGTTATCTTTACATTGTCTTCAAAAGGCAGTGTTGAACCGTCTATCATAACGGAAGTAAACCCGTCACGAATTGCAGCCATGATCTCCTCATAAGAACGACTATGATCCAGGTGAAGTCCCACAGGAACTTTTGCTTTTGAAGCCACATCCTTAACAATAGCTACAAATGTGGTGTAAGGAATAAATTTCGAACAGGCCGGATATAACATGGCTATAACCGGCATATCCTCTTCTTCAGCTGCCTCTACAATCCATGCTATAGTTTCATAGTTGAAAACATTAAATGCCGCAACTGCATAGCCTCCCTTATCAGCTTCCTTTAGTATATTACTTACTCTCTCCAATGGCATAAAAAAACTCCTTCCATGTTTAAAGTAGGATAAACAGATCATATGAATATAAGATTTGCAAGTAAGCAAAGGATCAGACGATGTAAGATTTTTTTGCTTGCTTCTTCCACAAATTATATTCCCAATATTCGTTTAAGTCAAGCAGTGCAGAGCCTGCGAATGCATTAGATGCAATATATATTTTACAGAATATAATGGAAATCACATATATTTTGCAGAATATGATTCCAATCACTGGAGCTTCAAGGTGATTCCATAGTATTCTGCAAACAAAATCACTTTTCCAGCATAAAAATCGATGGGTGTAATCCGTGCAGGCTGATGGTGCATACCTTGCTTATGCTGAAACCGTTAATTTCTGCTGCAGTAAACAATGCATTTTCCTCGTCTGTCAGCAATACCATTCTGCCTCCGGGAGCAAGTATTCTTTTGGCTTCTTTGAGGAAATTTACATATAATCGGTTTATATCATCAACCTGGATTTGTTTACCCCAAGGCAGATTGGATACAATTTTGGTAACAGAGTTATCTATCATCTCAGTATTACAGGCATCCCACCTGTTTATTCCAATATATTCAGGAAGATTTTTTCGCGCAACTTCCAGCCTTTCAGCAGATATATCACTTGCCAGTATAGCAAAAGCATCATAAAAGGATCTCTCATACGGAATGGTACCCGAGCCGCAAAATGGATCCAGAAATACATCCGTACTCTCGGGTTCTGAGATTAAAACCATGGAATGAGCTACCGAGGGCCTAAGCGCTCCGGTAAGAAACTCTCTGTCCTTACCTCTGAATCTGAATGTTGGAGGAGTCAATTTTAAATGCAGGAATGCTTTATCTTTATCAACATCCACTCTAAAAGCCAGGTCATGCTGCTCAACAGTTCCCCTGACAAAAAAATGATATCCAAGCAAAGCATCAAGAAAGGTATCTGCTATATCAAATCTGCTGTACGTATGCTTACCTGAACGGCTTGCGCTTACAATTATTCTTTTTCCTTTTATATCCTTCTCTATCTGTAGAATCCTGTTTATTACGTTTAAACTCTTGATCTTGCTTTCAACCTGCAGCAAATCAACTTTATGCGGACCTATACCAAAACTGCCAATATAAAAATAAATATTATCCACACACTTGAGAGCAAATAGATCCTTATAGGAGTTCTCATAATGAAAAAACACCTTACCCTTTTGGCTGTCGACAGTCCCGGCCGTTGGAAATTTTGTACATATCTCCTGAAAAGCTATATTCTCAAGCCCGGGTACTACAGTGGCCATATATATAGGTTTGTTTCGGCGGCTTTTACTCATACAACATCATCCTCGTCTCCTATAATAATACTGTCAAATATATTGTCAAGCCAAAATCATAACCGCGGCACTTGAAAAATATACATTCAAGTGCCGCTATGTCTTCTTTTGCGGCCTCTTTCACACCTCTAGTTTTTAACAATCCGGGCTTTTAAATCCATTCAGGGAAACCGATCATATACCTCCACGTAATTGAAGCAATATAAATTCTAAAATCCCACCCTCGGTATCTCCTGGGGCAGCTGATCATAATTTTTCCTCTTTCCATCAGCTACCAGATAAAGTATCCTATTGGTTGCAAAGATTCCATCAATAAACTCTTTATAGGGTTTTTGACAAATATCTACACATCCTATCTGGAAGTTTTCACCATCAAACCGTCCCAGTGCCGCTTGATCGTTAAGGGTAAAATGGTGAGCACCGATGAAATACTTACTTGTAGCACCGGTTTCCATATAATATCGATATGCCTTGCCGCGTTCTTCCTGGGTTGTTACACCTCGTATTCCCGTTGCCGGTAACCCCCGATCCAGAGCTCCATGATGGAATTCGCCTACCATTACCGGCATCCCGGTAATTTTTCCTACCTGTTCAACATCCTCCAAAGGAGTCAGCTTATAGCAGTTGATAGAAAATACATCAAAGTTTTCATAACCTTCTAACAGATTTTCATTGGCTATATAGGCGTATCGCATACCAAGGTTCATATGGTGAGGATCTATCTTCTTACAGGCTTTGCTCGGAATTTCCACATATGCCCTTATCATTCTTCTGGAGAATTCATCCAGATCCAGTGCAGCTTTCTCCGATAGCCTGGATGCATGCCTCATTCTTTGTTTAAGCTGGCCAAAACTATGCAGTGATAGATTCCACGCCCGGTTAAACTTTTCAATGTCACCATCATATCTGTCCGACAGGAATTTTATCAGCTCCTCTTTGGAAGCCAGCTCCTCTTCATTATCCAGCAGCTCTTCAGCAATATTAAGATCGTGAATAAAAGCCCATTGGGGTTCATTTCTCAGGAAGTAACCTATCATGTAAGGATCCCCTTCAAATTCCTTGAGCTGTTCAGCAAATCTGTTGGCATTACTTTGATATTCCCGGCTGAATACATCAGGAAAATCTCTGAAAACCCTTTTTTCAGTATCAGGAAAATCACTTAACGGCCATACATAAGGCAATTTGGCAAAACGTATAAAATCAAGGGACGACCAGTTGCCAATAGTGTTAAAACCCCACTCTATCAACCTTCTGCGGGTTATCCTGGCCCATTTATCCCACCATCCAGAGCCAAATACCCTAATCAGATTGGCTACGGCAAAATCGAAAAATTCGCCCCGTTCGTTCTTGTACCATGCCTCGCTGTATATACCATCATCCTCAGGCAGCCATTTATGCAGTTTCCTGATGCCGTCAACCCTGCCGGAAATTTCAGGCCTTACACAATCCAAACCAATACTTATAAAGGCATATCCCTCAGGATCAACCAGCCACCACCTGTTGCCATCATGTTGAGTCCTGAAATACCCGGTACCTTCAAACTTTTTCTCCTTCCATCCACCGTACCTGCTCCAATCGTCAAAAAACGTAACATTATCGGGTATGGCAGCCTCCTTCTCCAGATACGTCTTAAGCTCGTCCAGACTTTTAGTCTTGCCCGGCCAATCCCGGTTGATAAACTGTCCCATTTCATCTACCAGTTTAACATCGGGCAGAGGATAATCAGGCTCAATATCCGACAGATGAAGATTGGATATTTCCAGTTTCTGATCAGCAAAGCATTTAGCCGTACCAATAGCAAACCTGTCTACCTCGTCAAGCAAAACCTTATTACCAAACACCACAGTTTTAAGCTTGCCGGGAGTCCTGTCCAAAAACATCTGTTGAGAGTTCAAGGCTTCAATAGGAAAGGACAATCTGGTCTTAAGCCCCGGCAGAAGGCCAAGTGTAACAGTCAGGCTGGGTTCATCCCCCCTGTTATCTTTGCTCCAGAATTCCAGCGTAACACCCATTACCCAGTCCTGATGGTTAACAGCGTCAAAAACAATGTATTTGGCATCCTTCCAATCAACACCGCCCAATTGTCCCGGTGTTCCCTCAGTCTTTATTCTTCCCCCGTCCTTGTCAAAAATAAGGTAGGTTTCACCATTCTGTCCGGCCTCCATTTTGCAGTTTATAGGCTCGAATTTACTGATATCAAGCTTTTTTATCATTTATACTCCCCTCCCTGTTATCTGTGTAACGTTTTACCCAATAACCATCCTGATATTCCTTTGGAGAAATTCCGTAATAACTCTTGAATACCCGCGTAAAATGTTTGGGATTTTCATAACCAACTTTTCTGGAAACTTCATGAACTTTTATTGTAGGATCATCAAGCATTTCTCTGGCCTTTTCCATTCGTATATGAGTTACATATTCAGAAAAGTTCATTCCGGTTGCTTCTCTAAAAAATCTGCTAAAATAATTATAGCTCATCCCAACCATATTAGCTACTTCCGCCATTCTTATAGACTTAAAGTAATTATCCTCAATATATTTTCGTACTATATCATCGGTCGTTCTGCATTCCCACTTTTCTTTAAGCAGATTTAAGGCATTGTTTATCCGGCTTTTTACATCAATTCTTATATCCTTCAATGAATTGAGCTTTTCAAAATCTTCATCGGGGGTGTACGGTGTCTCTCCACAATCCCTCATTATATTATCAATAACATATATCAAAGTATCATAAGACTCTTTTATTGAATCTATAGATACATTTTCCAATAATTTTTCGCTAAAGGTAGCATCAATAAAATTGCTCAACTCTCTCATATTAAATTCATATATGTTTTTTGAAAATCTCTTAGTGTCTGCTTCGGATAAGATGTGCTTTTCCAACCTGTTTACTGTATGCTTATATTCAATAATCTCTCCTGGATTATATAATATTTTATAACGAAGAGCTTCCATAGCATCCTGATATGTAAAATATAGTCCCCGAAGCCCCTTTTTAGGTTCGCTTATAGATATAAAAGCCTTATAATTATTACTATCAAAAATAGACTGTGCTATTTCATAAATCAATGGTTTGAGTCTATCTTCATAATACCGGTTCTCTTTAAAATTAAAAAGAAGAATAAGATTCCCCTTATAATTGAAAAAGCTATATAAAATAACGTCACCAGTTGTTTCTGTCCATAGATAATCACGATTTAATTTTTGCTGTAACTCAACATCTGTGCTAGCTTTAATATCCCCCTCAATAAATTCAAACATCCCAATACAAAAATAATTATGAGGAAATTCTATATAAATATCGTCCAGTATCTTTTTTATGGTCTTTTCATCTTTAAAAGGCGTATTAAATATCTTATTTAAGTTGTTTTCGAGTAAAGCCTTACTATAATTGTATTCTCTTACTTGTTCGATTTGAGCCCGTTCTTTTTCTTCTTCTATCTCTTGAATGACTTTAAGAATAACATCCTTCAACTCTCTGGTACTTGCAGGTTTAAGCAAATAATCCCTTACTCCTATTTTGAACGCATCTTTTACATAGTGAAAATCATCATATCCACTTAAGACAATGAAACGGCGATGATTATCAGGATCGTTTCTAATCAATCTTTTTATCAACTCTATACCATTTATTCCGGGCATCTTAATGTCAGTAATTATAATATTCGGTATTTCATTTCTTGCTATTTTTTCAGCCTCTATCGCATTGTATGCTGTTAATATTTTTGTGATTTTAGGGATATTTATGTATTCAATAAGGGATTTTATTCCTTTGCAGATCATCACCTCATCATCAACGATAAGTATGCTGTACATTCATCATCCCCTCATAATAACAGCATTATTTCAATTTCATAAACAGAAGTCATTCTGTTTATTGAATAAAATGAACGAAGATGGATGAAGACGCAATAAGCGTCTTCATCCATTCAGTTTTAGTTTCAATAATAATTATACTCTAATTTTTGTTGGGAGGCCAAGCAAAATCTATACCTAATTTTGCCTTATTTGCCTGGAATCTTTCATTATTTACTTTATAGACCTGCTCAGCACCCAGTTCATCAATATGCTTAATTGTTTCATTGTATATTCGCTCTAATTCTTCCTCAGATTCGGCCATAATCATTTTTACAAACTGTTTCTCCCAATATACACCAATTTCTGCATCCATAGCAGCTTCATCTGTACCACCACGAGGATTTATATTGTCAAAAGCCGCATCATTGTACACCCATTGAGCAAAGTACTTATCAATGTTCACCGATATTTCATCCGGTCTTGTGGCAGGTGCTGGTTCAACATTTTGCAGGAATACAGGGTTATTAATCCAATACCATGTTCCTACTCCATATTTTAGCGTTGCAGCTGCGCTATCTTCATTTACGGCATTGATGTATTCATCGGTATATACAACTTTTCCATCTTCCATATTATAGGTTACGCCTTCTACTCCATGGCTGGTCAGCATGAGCCCTTCTTCACTATAAAGGAATTCAATAAACCGGATAATCCTATCTGGATTCTTTGCATTCCTGGAAATCATTGTTACGGTCCATCCATTCATACCGGTTGATACCAGTTGCGGTTCAGCACCGTCCTGGGCTCTTACCGGACCAACAGGTATATATTCGGCAGCATTATCCGTTCTGTACAGATCTTTTATTTGTCCTTTATAGTCAGCCATATTTCCAATGAAGGTGAATATTCCGCCGGATACCATTCTCTCCTCTATCTGCTTTCTGTCACTGGTAAAATTCTCCTGAGAGACCAGGCCTTCTCTGTACAGTCTGTTTCCGAATTTCAGCACTTCAAGATATTTAGGATGCTTACGCATATATATCAAATTGCCTTCTTCGTCTTCCCGTGGTACAGCAAACATTCCTGGGAGTACCCAGTCAAATGTACAACCTACTCCACCCATCGGCCCGAAATAAACGGGAGTTACGTTTACACCCTGGTACTCCATACCTGCATCCTTTACCTTTCTTAAAGCCGCCACCATGCTATCCTGAGTATTGAAATCTTCTTCCTTTATATCCAGTTGTGTCATTATATCTTTTCTGGCAATCATTCCTGCATTTGTCTTAATATAGTTATCCTCAGTAAGATGTTCTTCTGCCCAGTAAAAGTTCGGGAATCCATACCAGTTTCCATCTTCATAGGTATACCATTTCATCATGGACTCGGGAATCAAGGGCTTCATGGTTGGAGCATACTCATCGACCAGTTCATTCAACGGATATAACATCCCGGCCTCCTGCATCTGCTGGAACTGTCCATACCACCATCCCATAGTTAATACATCAGGCAAAGTGTCGGATGCTATCATAGCATTAAGTTTTTCGTCAGCATCTCCTGCCGGTGTTGAGATGTTAACTGTTATCCCGGTTTTTTCTGTTATTTCTTTATCTACAAGACAGTTTTCGGCATCCCAGGTTTTATTGTACCAACCTTCACTAATGTACCAATCAATTGTTATTGGCGACGTGTCCCACGTCCAACTAGGGCCAGATTTTGCTTCTTCTCCACTGTCTCCAGAAGTTCCTTTGTCGTCTCCGGCATTGCTGGCTGTATCCTGTCTATCGGTTTGGGTTCCACTGCCTGAACATGCGGCCAATGCTGATATTACCAGGAGAATAACTAATAATATACTGGCCAATTTTATTAATTTTCTCACTTTGTTACCCCCTCACTTATATTTTATTATTTATGTTTGTGAGCATTTATTAAAAATGCTCATGCATTTGAATCCTTTTTTGTTAATGATTAAAATTAATAGTAATTCGGTTCATGCTCAGCCTTTAATGGAACCAATCATAACACCCTTTACAAAATACTTCTGTAAAAACGGGTACAGCATCATAATAGGCGCGGATGTTATAACCATAGTTGCCATTTGAACTGTTGTAGAACTGATATCCCTTTGCCGTTCCAACATCTCACCGGCCCGGCTGGCCACATTTGCGGCCCCCTCCGTACTTCTTATAATTTTCATTAACAGCAACTGTATGGTGGAAAGTTCCTGAGAGGTAGTAAATACCATGGAATCAAAATATGAATTCCAGTGCCATACCCCGGTAAATAACGCCAATGCTGCTAAAACTGGTTTTGAAAGGGGTAAAATTAGATAGAAATATATCTGATATTCATTCGCTCCGTCAATCCTGGCAGATTCATTTATGGATTCAGGTATTTCTCTAAAAAACGATTGAAATATGATAACATTCCAAAAGTTGAACAAAGCAGGAATAATATACACCCAGAAGGAATTCAGAAGCCTAAGCCATTTGTACAGCAAATATGAAGGAATCAACCCTCCGCTAAAAAACATTGTTATAATTCCCATTGTCCCATAAATCTTTTTGCCAATAAGGTTCCTGCGGGAAAAACCATAGGCAAACAATGAAGTAAACAAAACATGGGTAATAACTCCAATAATCGTTCTCAGTATCGTTATTTTATAGGCATCCTTTATCCTTGGCTCCATCAATACAACCCGGTAATTGGAAAGGGTAAATTTCCTTGGCCAAAAATTAACCCCGCCCCGCATATAGTCCAAACCTTCATTAAATGAACCGACGATACAGAACCAAACAGGATAAAGGGTTAGAAATATAAGAATTAGCATTAATATGGTATTAAAGATGTCAAAAATAATATCTTCTCTTGATTTTATCCTTACCATAATAAATCCCCTTCTAGAATATTCCTTTTTCTGTTATTTTGTTTGAAACAAAATTAGCTCCCAATAGCAATATCAGCGCAACAACTGATCTCATCAATCCAACAGCTGTAGAGTATGAAAACCTCATTTGCTGTAATCCCACTTTGTATACATAAGTATCAATAACTTCGCTTGCATCAACATTCAATGGATTTTGCAGCATCCAGATTTGATCAAATCCTGAACTCAATATGCCACTAATAGCAAATATGAGTAATATTACAATTGTACCTGAAATGGACGGAAGGGTTATGTGCCACATACGTTTGAAACGTCCTGCCCCGTCAATAATTGCTGCTTCATATAATTCCTGGTCCACACCTGCGATCGCCGCTAAATAAAGGATAGCGCTCCACCCCAATTCTTTAAGCAAAGCACTAATAACTGCTATCGACCAGAAATATTTGGGTTCACCCAGGAAAAATATTGGTTCATCAATGATGCCCCATTTTAATAAATAATTATTTACGGCTCCGGTTTCAACTGAAAGAATTTTTATAATCAGTCCGCCATAAATAACCCATGAAAGAAAATGTGGAAGATATGATACAGTTTGTGTAAACCTTTTAAACTTATCGTTTGTTATCTCATTCAAAAAAAGTGCAAATATAATGGTAATTGGAAACCTTATCATCAAACCCATTATATTAATCCCCAATGTATTTTTTAAAACGGTGTAAAAATTAGGATCAGTTAAAAAATCAGCAAAATGTTTCAGACCAACCCATTTGGATGTAAAAAACCCTTGAAATCCTGAAGTTACAACAAAATTTTTAAAGGCAATGATCACTCCATACATGGGAAGATAATTAAAAATCAACATAAAAATTATCCCAGGCCATACCATGGTCTGTATATCGATTTGACGCCAAATCTCATTAAAAATTCCCTTTTTTCCGGGCTTGCTATGTGCTAACTCCGTCCCCCTGGCTATCATCATATATACCCCCAAATCTACAGCAGTACATTATCTGTAAATATGAGCCATATGCGAATCAATAAATAAAGTAGCTGATCGCTACTTTTATAATAATTAGCCAAAATAATATAAACAAGTACCATAATTTATTATATGGTACCATTTTTTGCTTAATTACCTGTTTCCAGAATAATTAATTTATCTCTACTCATCTATCTCCTGGTACGGTATGGATATTACGGTTTTTGTATACTCATTTACCTTGCTTTCAATTTGAATACTGTATTGTTCTCCATAATAAAGTTTTAAACGTTGATTTATATTGATAAGTCCTATTGAACCGCTATCATCTTTATGGACAACCTCATTATATTCTGTTTGAGCATAGAGCTGACGTTTTATCTCCTCCAGCCGGACAGGATCTATACCAACCCCATCATCTTGAACAGTAATAGCTATCATATTATTTTTCAATTGAAAAAATATATCTATATTAACTTTTTGATCTATCCCTGTCAAACCATGGCTCAAGCTATTCTCAACAATAGGTTGAAGAATAAATCTCAGAATCTTTGCTCTTTTTAACTCTACGGGCAATTCTATATTTAAAGAAATCCGTTCGCCGTAACGAAACTTCTGAAGATTCAAAAACTTTTTTACATATTCAACTTCCTCGGCAATGGTAGTATGCATGGATTCATCGGTCATATTATACCGCAACATCTTACCAAAATCTGTTATTACCTCGGCTGTCTCATACTCTCCTATCAAAACCATCTTCATTCTAAAACTATCAATAGTATTATATATAAAATGCGGATTTATTTGATATTGCAGGGCTTTAAGCTGTGCTTCTCTTTGTGCAATCTCTTTTTTAATTAAATTATCAACAAGATTATTAACCCTTTCGATTAAGGTGTTAAAATCATTAGCAATTTGGCCTATTTCATTGTTGCCTTCAACCGGAATCCTTATATTAAAATTACCCCTCGCCACTTCATTCATTACATGTATAATCTGTCTGATCTTAGAAAAAAGAATGTTAAGAATCAGGTAAGTAGCAATTACAAGCAATAATATACCGAAAACTACCGATAGTATTATATTTATATTCCCCGTTCGGGAAGATTGAATTAAAGCTTTCATCGATACTTTATGTACCAACATTAAATCATACTCTTCTAGTTTTTGGTACAGATAAAGTTTATCTTCATTTACAAAATGCCCTACAGATTGTTTTGCATTTATATCAACCAGCTTAACATCCTCATCAGCCTGATCATCAGGCAAAAGTATCGTTCCACTATCTAGTAAATATGCCAGCCATTGTCCATTATATGAAGAACGCAAGGCAGACAATAAATCATCAACTTTTATATCAATCACTGCGATACCCAGGTACTTGTTGTTTAAAGAATACAGCTTTCTTACATATGTAAATACCTTGCTATGATCAACATTTCTATGTGTTTTAAAAAGATCGGCAATATCACGATACATCCACATATAATTGCTGTCTGATTCAACAAAATCCTTATACCAGCTCTGTTCTTCTATTCTTGATACATGATAAAAACGGCTCCATGATTCAGGTATGGAAGCGTTAGTCACAAATATACTTATATTATATATATTTATCTGATTAAAATTTAAAGCATTATTTATAAATGGATAAATGAAATCGATATACTCTTCAAAAGCATTGGGCTTAAATATAAACTGCCTTGATAAAAATCTCTGCAGTCGAGAATTATAAGCGATTTGTTCTCCAACATTCTCAGCAATATTAAATTTATTGACTATACCATCCTTTGTTTGGGATACCAACCCGCTTACTGTCTTTACTACTTCATTTTCAATATAACGTTGGGAGTGATAATAATACAATCCCCCTATAGCAAATGTAGGAATAATAATAGCCATTATATATACCAGTGTCATTTTTTTAAAAAAACTCATATTCGAAAAATACTTTTTTATTTTATTATATAATTTCCCTACCATCGTAAGCCCTGCCCCCTCATGTCTGTATTGTTCCATATTTGAAATGTTCCACATGCATCATCACTAATTCATGTTTTTCTGCAAATTGGAAAAATTCATATTTTTATGAAGTGCTTTGAAAACTGTAGGTTATAAGGTTATTGTATGCATATATGCAATTCAGTCTAAGTACTTAATATATTTCTCTGTTTATATACCTATTTCCTTTATCTGATTAAAATAATTGCCCTGCAAACATTAATAATCGGCAGCTTACCGCTGCCGTTTGGTTCAATGGAGTTGACGCAGTTAAAAAAACTCACAACTTTTAAAGATAGGCTAAAGCACATCAGGAGGAAATGACCGTACCAGTTTTAACGGAGTGCTGCCTCTGTTTGCCCAAACCAGGTTTTTAACCCCCGCAGGCAAAAAGATTTCACTGCTCTTACGGATATTCATCCGTCCCCCGTCAAATATCATTTCGCCCTCGCCCTCAAGCACTATTACAATTGAAAAGGTTCCGGTGTCTCTGAATGGAAACTCATCCGTTACCTCAACCTCTGTAACACTAAAATATGGTGTCTGTTCATTCCCTAGGAGGAGGGTTTCGGTTCCGCCCGCTTCCTTCCTCAAAACTTTGCGGGGGATCTTATATTTATTTAAATTCTCTTCGAAGCTTGCACCATTATAATGGTAACATCCCAACAAGCGCTCCTTGTATTCCAGCTCTTCTTCCACTGAAGAGAACTTTCTTTTTCTGACACCTACTGTAATATCCGATGATTCCTGGACTTCTACCATAAAACATCCGGGTCCTACAGCATGGGGAACACCGGCGTCTACAAAGAACATATCTCCAGGAGAGACAGGTATCTTGTGACACCATTCCTCCATAGCCCTGATATCCTGTTTTTCGTACAACTCTTCAAATATCTGCCTTGTAATACCCTCTTTAAATCCCAGCAACACATAGGGCTGCTCCAGCTGATCCTTACGCACATCAATTATATACCAGCTTTCAGCCTTCCCAAAATCTGAATTGAAATGTTTCTTTGCATACTCCCGGGTGGGATGGGTCTGAAGACCCAGCTGATCTTTTGCATCCAGAAGCTTTACAAGCAGACATGTATTGCTGCCATATTTGCCTGCATGAGCCTTGCCCAGCAATTCCACCGGATGTCTTTCAATCAGGCCTTTCAATAAAACCTTATCACCATCAGGCAGCAACACTTCTGACAGCCCCAAATTCTCGTCCTGCTCCATATCTCTATTAGCAGCATAGGTAGTAGAACCCACCCATGCCTCGGGCCGACCATCATCTTTTGGATCCTTCAACCCCCTGAATCTGTCAATCTCTCTTCCCCCGGGATACCTGGGTATTTTATTGGGGACCAGTTCCAGGGGCACCTCCCAAATTTGTTTATCCATTATTATCACCTCATTGTTTATTTATATATTGGCTTTGGAAGAAAACCTACACAGCACCATCGGCCAGCCATGAATCACGACCTAAAAGCTCCATTTCTTTCTCTTCCCTAAACTGGTTGGTATATAGCCTGTAATAATATCCCTTCATCTTTAGAAGCTCAGCATGATTCCCTTCCTCAACCAGCCTGCCATCACGAATAACCAGTATGCGATCTGCCGATCGTATGGTAGACAACCGGTGAGCAATAATAAAGCTGGTTCTGCCTTTCAGTACCTTATGAATGGCATCCTGAATTACGCGTTCAGTTTCGGTGTCTATGGATGAGGTAGCTTCGTCCAATACAAAGATCCTGGGATCGGCCAAAACAGCACGGGCAAAGGATATTAACTGCTTTTCACCTGTGGACAGCCGGCCTCCCCCTTCACCTACTTCGGTATCATATCCGTCCTTCAGCTTCATTATAAAATCATGGGCATTGACAAGCTTAGCAGCTTCTATAATCTCCTCATCGGTGGCATCCAATCTTCCGTATCGTATGTTATCCCGTATAGTTCCGCTGAACAGATGAGGCGTCTGTAATACATACCCAATATTGGATTGAAGCCATAACTGGGAGCGTTTCCGGTAATCCACCCCGTCGATTCTGATTTCGCCTTCTTTAGGTTCATAAAAACGGCATATCAGGTTTACTATAGTGCTCTTGCCGGATCCTGTTTCACCCACCAGGGCAATAGATTCACCGGCCTTTACCTCCAGGTTGAAGTTTTCCAGCACCTCTTCACCATCTTTATATGAGAACGATACATTACAAAAACTCACATCACCTTTAATAGGAGGCCAGTTCTCCTTTTTGGCGACGAATATGTCGCCATATTCCTTAACAACTTCAGGCGAGTCTTTTACATCCGGCTCAGTTTCTATCATGGAAAATACACGTTCGGCTGAAGCCTGGGCATTCTGCAGTTCTGCAAAAATTCTGGCTAATTGCTGAATGGGTTCAAAAAACTGTGCCGCATAGGATATAAAGGCAACAAGGGTACCATAGCTCAGAGTCTGGGATATTACACCTTCCCCTCCAAACCATAGCGCCAATCCTGTTCCTATGCTGCCCAATGCCATTACAATGGGCATATAAATTGATGAAATCACAACCGCTCTGACCGATGTGTTTCGCATATTGCCTGTTAACTCTTTAAACTCTTGCAGGGTGTCGTCTTCCCTTACCAGGGTTTTTGTAGTCCGCGCACCCATGATCCCCTCGTTAAATGCCCCGGTAATCCGTGAATTAATCCTTCGTACCTGCCGGTATACTGACAATATCTTCTTTTGAAAATAGACGCTGACCACCGCTAAAGCAGGTACTACTGTCATGATTATAAGTGCAAGTCTCCAGTTCAGATAAAGTATAATGCACAAAGTCGCCAGCATCATAACACTGCCCCACATAAGATCCACTAATCCCCATGCAATAGTCTCCCCTAAACGCTGGGTATCAGACGTCATCCTGGCCATTATCCATCCAACCGGTGTTCTGTCATAATAGGAAAACGACAACTCCTGAAGCCTCTTAAACCCCAGCTTCCTGATGTCATAGCATACTCCAATCTCAATTTTCCCGGCAGTCATTATAAGAAGCCAGACATTCACAGCCTGGAGTGCTACCAGACCTCCATATGCTATGGCAAAAATCCACAAACCTTTTGTGTTCCCCGGTACTATGAAATGGTCTACAGCATATCTGTTCATCAGGGGAAAAACCGCGTCAATTCCCCCGGTTCCAGCCATAACAAGTATCAAAAAGAGCATGTATTTCCGGTAGGGCTTTATATAGTGAAGGATTTTTTTCCATAAACCTAAATTGAAAGATTGACTATATTCCTGTTCTTCGTATACATTCATTGCCGCTCACCCTTTCCTGACTACTGAGACACCACATCATTAAGCATTTTATTATCTTCGTCCAACATACTGTGTTCTTTATCAAATTCCTCTTCCAGCATACTCTGTAAAGACCATATGCGCTGGTATATTCCGGGTTGTTTGATGAGTTCCTCGTGAGTCCCTGACTGAACCAGCCGTCCCTGATCCAGAACCAGTATCAAATCAGCCTGGGACAGGGTAGTGATACGATGGGATATAATAAATGTAGTAATCCCCTTGCTTCTCTCTTTCAAGGCTTTCCGTATGGCAGCATCGGTTTCGGTATCAACAGCACTTAGAGAGTCGTCAAAAATCAATATAGAGCTGTTTCTTATCAAAGTCCTGGCTATTGCAACCCTTTGCTTCTGACCTCCCGAAAGCGTTACTCCCCGCTCTCCTACCGGTGTATCATATCCCTTTTCAAAACTCTTTATCACATCGTGGATAGAGGCAATACGAACGGCTTCATTTATTTCAGCATCGTTTGCATCTTTTCTGCCTAATGCTATGTTCTCTTTCAATGTTTTTGAAAACAAAAAAGGTTCCTGCAGGACAATACCTACATGCTGACGCAGCCATTTTTTATTTATATCTTTGAGCTCAACTCCTCCTATAGTAATGGAGCCGCCCTGATAATCATACAGCCTTTGAAGAAGGTGAACCAAGGACGATTTTCCGGATCCGGTAGGTCCGAGGATCGCTACCGTCTGTCCCTTCTTCACTATAAATGAAACATCATTAAGTATGGGGTGCCCTTTTTCATACTCAAAATATACATTTTTAAACTCTATATCGCCGTTAAGATCAGGTTTTAACCCATTTTCATTCATGTCTTCCCTTGGCTTGTCAAACAGCTCCTGAATCCTTCCCAGCGAAATCTGGGTTTTACCCATATCAGTGAGTATTCTGCCCATATGACGAACAGGCCAGAGCAGCATACCTTCATAGATCACAAATGTCATTAGGGTTCCAAGAGTAATTGTACCTGTAGAGGCCCAATAAACACCAAGTACCAGTGTTACTCCCATCTGAAACATGACAAGGAAATCGGATAGAGACCAATATCCTGCCATTACCCTGGTAAGATCATATGATAGTTTGCTGTATTCCCTGTTTTTTTCATCAAATTTTTCGACCTCATAGGCCTGGCGCCCAAAAGCCCTGACAACACGAATACCCGTCAGGTTTTCCTGTAAAACGGTAGACAGCCTTCCTTCAGCTTCGTCAGCTAAACGAAAAGTTTCTTTGATTTTGGAAAAGAACGAATACGAAAACACAAATATTACAGGAACCACTGCCATTGATATGAAGGTCATCCTTACATCCAGCATAAACATGATTGTCAGTGCAGAAATTAGCAAAAAGACAGTCCGGCCTATTTCTACCAGCTGCATGGCCAGAAAACGCCGGATAGTTTCTACATCCGAAGTGCAGCGCTGTATCCAGTCACCGGTTTCAGCCTTAACATGTTCATCATAAGGCAGATTTTGAAGGTGATCAAAAAGGTTATCCCTAAAATTTTTAGCTACATGCTCGGAAGCCTGGGATGTCCATTTACCCCTCATGTACATGAAAAAACCGTTTAACACACTCAACAGCAATAAGACAATACCGCAAATCCAAAGATTTCGGGCAAGTACACTCTTACCTCCAATACTGTCTATTAAGGCAGCCACCCATCCGGGCACCATCATTGGCTGATTGCCTATTATTGAGTCCACAGTAGTTCTGGTAACAAGCGGTGATATAAGGCCAATCAAAGTGGACAGAGCCGTAAATATAATAGCACCGAAATATCTGGTTTTCTTTCCTTCCATAAATTTCCATAGTAATTCCCATTTGTTCATAGTTTGGTTCACTCCCGATAAAATCAGTATTCTGTCCTTTTTACGTATTTGAATGTGAATAAACGTACATGTATATCCAACTACATAAACAAAATATGACAGGAGGAATACCTGAAACGGAAAATAAAGACCACAGGCAGACGTAGGTCACAGCCTGTGGTTTTATACTGAAATGATGATAAGCATACAATAATAACTACAAGCAGGCAACGGGAAGCTCAGGCCGTGTACCACACATCCAATATTCATTAACGGTAAACAGTTTGCATATTATGTAGTTTATCAGATATACTTGCAGTTTTTTATCTGCCACGATTACACGACCTCCCTCCATTTCCGTTTATTGCATGAAAATAATTATAGTCTAATTTGGAGAAAAAATCAATTACTTTTCTTTTATTTCCCTGTTCCAGGGCTAAAAAAATACCTATAAAAAACAGTTAAGGGGGATTGCTCCCCCTTAAAAATATCTCGCTTATTGCCTTACTGTCTTTATTAAAAGAGCATAGCTCCCTTATCAGCCCTTATGCTGGCTCCATTGATATGCCCACCCTTTTCAGATGCCAAAAACACAACTATGTTGCCCACGTCTTCCGGCATACCCGGCATTCGAAGGTTATACGTACGCGCCCTTTGTATGCGCTTAAATTTAAACCTATGGGTTGTGCCGGTCTTAAACTCGATTATTATGCCACCAGGCAAAATAGCATTGACGGTTATTCCATACTTTGAAAATTCCACTGCAGCTTCCCTGGTCAGCATAGTAATTCCACCTTTGGTCATGGAATAACACACATCAAAATCACCCGGACGTTTGGCATGTACGGATGATATGTTTATAATACGGGGACACTTGCTCTGTTTTAAATACGGAAGTGCCGCCTGCATACATCGGAAATATCCTCCAAGATTGATATTCATGACCTGGTCATAGAGCTCTTCAGTATACTCATCTATATCCAGGTTAGGTTGATATGCTGCATTATTAACCAGTATATCTATACCTCCATATAGCTCCACAGCCTTATTCATCATGGCTTCAACCTGATCCCGATATTGCACATCCACCTTACAAGTATAAGCTTCACCGCCCTGCTGCTTTATATATTCAACCGTCTTCTCAGCCAAAGAGGGGTTTGAGTTATAATTAAATACCACTTTAGCTCCTTCTGCAGCCAGCAGCTTGCTAATACCTGCTCCTACACCTTTACCTCCGCCAGTTACTACAGCTACACGTCCTTCCAATAACTTCTCCATATTACATCACCTTCATCGATCATAGTAGTAAAGTAAATGTCCACCATCTACGCAGATATCAGCACCGTTTATAAAAGATGCTTCATCCGACAGCAGGAAACACACAATCCCAGCAAAATCTTCAGGTTCAGCCAATCTGCGGAGTGGTATCTTGGTCTGTGCATCGTAATTAAATGGTGAAATGAGGCTGTCAAACAACTCTTCCTGCCCTTTCATCATGTCCATTTCAACTACATTGCAACGTACCCCTTTCCGACCAAAAAACAGTGCCATTTCCTTACACAGCATTTTTACAGCTCCTTTACCCGCACTATAGGCAAAAGCGCATCCAGTTGGTTTTTCATCATGTACCGATGATAGATATACCACTGCGCCGCCGCCATTCTGGGCAATGTGCTCAGCAAATACTTTTGTTGTTATAAATGCACTCTTTGTATTATAGTCCAGGGTTTGCTTAAAATCTTCTTCAGATATTTCTTCGATTAGGGCTCTGTAAACAACATTATCTGTGTGCACAAGATAATTTACGGGACCAATGTCTTTAACTATGTTTTCAAGGAGCTCTTCCATATCATCCAAAACCCACGTATCGTAGGCATAAGCGTTTTCTTCCCCGTCAATCCGACCCTTTTTACCGGTGCGTGGATAATTTTTAACAACTGTCAGGTTCTCTTTTTCCAATCTCTTTATTATAGGTCCGGCAGCCGGCTGAGAGGCATCGGTTATTAAAACGACTTTGTGCTTAAAAGCCACGCAAACCACCTTCTTTATATTTGTTGTTATATTTGGTGTTGTATCCTTTCCATAATCTCATAGCACATTCTTGCATTGTGATAAGGGCAGGTCCAACCATCAATACGCTTTGTGGGTCTTCCATCAGAAACGGCAAATGAGAACCATCCGCCATTTTCATGGTCAATAACTTCCTTTTTCGTAAATTCCCATACTCTTTCAGCAGCATCCAGGTATTTACTGTCACCGGTTAACTGCCATGCATTGAAGAAACCAACAACTGCTTCGGCTTGTACCCACCAGGAACGGAAGTCTAATACTTTTCCGTTCAAAGGATTATATTCGTAAATAATGCCACCATCATCGTGCCATCCTTCTTCGTAAATTGCCTCAGCCATTTTCATGGATACGGGTTTAACATATTCCTTCAGCTTCTCATCGCCAACACATTCAGCTGCTTCCCACAACAGCCAGCTTCCCTCTATATCATGGCCATATGATATATCGGGTGTGATAGAGTTCCAAGCCCGGTCAAAGTAGAGCATATAATGCCAGTTATTTTGATTCACAATTTTTTCTATCATTACTTCTATCTGCTCTACCAGACTATCCTTCAGACCCGGATCCTTCCAAACCCTATACAGCGAAGTATAGGCTTCCAAAAGATGCAGATGGGTATTCATGGTTTTGCATGCAGAGCTGTATGGGTTGACATTACTTACCTGTTCTTTCTGTTCATACTTCCAGTCCCTGGTAAGAGCTTCATAGTATCCCTTATGTTCCTTGTCATAAGCATGGGCTTCAAGACATTCGTATATAGCTATAGCCTCATCTAAAGCCTTCTGTTCCCCAAAAGTACGGTAGTATTCCGACAAAGCATATATGGCAAAGGATTCGCCGTAAGTGCGCTTATTGGTATCATGAGGAGTACCATCAGCTTTGACTTCCCAGAATACGCCCCCATATTCCCTGTCAATGAAATGAGAAACCAAATATTCGTACATTCGCTGGGCAATTTCCTTGTATCTCATTTCACCAAAAAGACGGTAGGCGTAGGAAAATGTCCATACCAATCGTGCTGTCAAAACTATGTGTTTGTTAGCTTGAAGGTCTGGAGTCAAATTGGCATCAACCGCACCATGAAACACAATGTTGTCATCGTCACTAAAAGCATATTTTTCCCAGAAGCCCAATAAATTTTGGGCTTCTGTTTCCATTTCTTCCTTGAGTTCCAATAACCTTCTATCCACCATTAAAACCCCACCTTATTTTTTATTTCGCTTTTCTTAGCTCCACAGTCTGTCATAGGAATAAACCTTATCCCATTCATCAGTTGGTTCCCACATACCAGGATAATCAGGATGCAGATGCTGTGCCATTAACTCGTCATTCAGATCATCAATACCCAATCCCGGTTTGTCAGGCACTTCAATATATCCGTCTTTCACCAGTGGTTTGGGTAACCCGATTACCAGATCATCCCACCATGGAATATCCACTGCATGGGTCTCCAGCGCCAGGAAGTTCTCGGTTGCAGCTATTGAATGAACTGCTGCCATACAGGCTATCGGACTCTCCGCCATATGAACCGCCATCGCCACTCCATAATCCTGTGCCATATCGCCTATCTTCTTGTTCTCCAGTATACCGCCAGAGCTAAGCAGATCAGGATGAATAACTGATACACCGCCACTCTCCAGTAAAGGCTTAAAGTTCTCTTTAAGATATATGTCCTCTCCAGTACAGATGGGTGTAGTGGTTGACCTGCGGAGTATTGCATACTGATCCGTCAGCTGCCATGGCAGTAAATCCTCCAGCCACGCCAGACTGTACTTCTCCATCCTTCTTGCAAATTTAATACAATCCTCCAAACCTATATGCCCTACGTGGTCTATTGCCAA
>ERZ773359.668-NODE-668-length-49077-cov-22.959345_pt1 | contig 49077 bp, 49 predicted proteins | sample MGYA00374955_ERZ773359 | MGnify/ENA primary metagenome ERZ773359 (study PRJEB29098, sample SAMN04486028) | biogas fermenter metagenome | study: EMG produced TPA metagenomics assembly of the Biogas fermentation microbial communities from Germany - Plant 4 DNA1...
GATATGTATAATTTTATAATAAAATTCTATTAATGTAAAGTAATATAGTAGGATTTGCATAAAAAGTAGGATTTTACTATACCTTCCTATACTTTATAAAAAATCCTTATCATTAGTTAAGGAACTAATGATAAGGATTTTAGAATTAATCATCTTCAACATATCTTGCAACGGCTACTACTTTATCATCTTCCATCTTCATCAAGGTTACCCCTTGGGTAGCCCTGCCCATTAAGGAAACATCCTTAGCAACAATCCTAATGATAGTACCAGTCATGGAAATCATCATGATTTCATCATTGTCATCTACTACTTTGGCAGAAACTATATTACCTGTTTTGGGTTTTATATTGTAAGTTATTAAACCTTTTCCGCCTCTTTTTTGGGTTTTATATTCTTCTAGGGGAGTTCTTTTTCCAAATCCATTTTCTGATATAACTAAGAGGCTTTTTCCTTCTTCAACTAGTTCCATGGTAACTACTTCATCGCCTTCATTTAAAGTAATAGCTTTAACTCCCATGGCAGTCCTGCCCATTTCCCTTACGTCTTTTTCATCAAATCTAATGGACATGCCTTTTTTAGTTACTACTATTATTTCCCTGTTGCCATCTGTTTTTCGAACTGCAATTAACTCATCATCTTCTCTTAAACCAATGGCAATTAGACCATTTCTTCTTATATTTTCAAATTCTTCTAGCTTAGTCTTTTTAATGGTACCTTTTTTAGTAATTATTATTAAGTTTTCTTCCTTTGTATTTTTATTTATAGGAATTATTGAATTTACTTTTTCATCTCCTGATATATTCAATAGATTTACTATTGCAGTTCCCCTAGCCTGTCTACTTCCTTCAGGTATTTCATAAGCCTTTAAAGAGTATACCTTGCCCTTATTAGTAAAGAAAAGTATAGTATCGTGGGTGGAAGTAATGTATAGGTCCTCTACAAAGTCTTCATCCCTCGTAGTTAGAGCTATTATACCCTTGCCTCCCCTTCTTTGGGTCTTATAGGTACTTTCTGGAGTCCTCTTTATATATCCAAAATGGGTTAATGTAATTACTACATCTTCTTCTTCAATTATATCCTCAATTTCTATTTCCTCTGCAGAATGCATAATTCTAGTTCTTCTCTCATCTCCGTATTTTTCCTTTATTTCTAATAGTTCATTCTTTATAATATCGTATACTAGTCTTTCATTAGCTAGTATTTCCTTTAGCCTATTTATTTCTTTAATTAGTGCTTCATATTCTTCTTCTAGTTTTTCCCTCTCTAGGCCAGTAAGCCTTCTCAATCTCATATCTAATATTGCTTGAGATTGCCTGTCTGATAATCCAAATCTCTCCATTAAAGCTTCCTTGGCCATGGCCTCAGTTTTTGAAGACCTGATTATTTTAATTACCTCATCTATATTATCTAAGGCAATCTTTAAACCTTCTATGATATGGGCTCTATCTTCAGCCTTTTTTAATTCAAACTGGGTCCTCCTAGTAATAACTACCTTTTGATGGTCAATGTAATGGGTTAACATTTGCTTTAAGTCTAATATCTTTGGTTCCCCATTTACCAAGGCAAGCATGATTATTCCAAAGGTAGTTTGAAGCTGAGTATATTTGTATAGGTTGTTTAAAACTACATTTGGATTTGCATCCCTCTTTATTTCAATAACAATCCTCATACCCTCTTTATCTGATTCATCCCTTAAATCAGATATGCCTTCAATTTTTTTATCCCTTACATATTCAGCAATTTTTTCAATTAAACTAGCCTTATTAACCTGGTAGGGTATTTCTGTTACAACAATCCTGTATCTTCCTTTTTTTGCTTCTTCTATTTCAGCCACTGCCCTAACTGTTATTTTACCCCTGCCTGTTTTATAGGCTGTTTTAATTCCGTCTTTTCCCATTATATGGGCACCAGTAGGAAAATCTGGCCCCTTTATTACAGTCATTAAATCATCTATACTTGCATCTGGGTTATCTATTAACATGACAATACCATCTATTGCCTCCCCTAAATTGTGGGGAGGTATATTAGTTGCCATACCTACTGCTATACCTGAGGATCCATTGACTAGGAGATTTGGAAATCTACTTGGTAGTACTACAGGCTCCTTCAATGTTTCATCAAAGTTTGGTCTAAAATCTATGGTATCCTTATCTATATCCCTTAACATTTCAGTTGCAAGCCTAGTCATTCTAGCTTCTGTATAACGCATGGCTGCTGCTTCGTCTCCATCTATGGAGCCAAAGTTTCCATGGCCATCTACTAGAGGGTATCTTATATTGAAATCCTGTGCAAGCCTAACCATGGCATCATATACTGATGAGTCTCCATGAGGATGATACTTACCCAGTACATCCCCTACAACCCTAGCAGACTTCCTATACTGTTTATCTGGGCCCATGCCCAGCTCATCCATAGCGTAGATTATTCTCCTGTGAACAGGCTTTAATCCATCCCTTACATCAGGTAAAGCACGACTCATGATAACACTCATAGAATAATCCAAGTAGGATTTTTTCATTTCATCTTCTATATTTATTTCTACAATATTACCTAATTCTTTATCCATACTTCACCTCTATATATCTAAATTTTTAACGTATTTAGCATTCTCCTGAATGAATTTTCTTCTGGGCTGTACCTTATCGCCCATTAAAGTAGAGAATACTTCATCTGCCGTTACTGCATCCTCTAAGGTTACTTTTAGCAAGGTTCTAGTTTCAGGGTTCATTGTGGTTTCCCAAAGTTGTTCTGGATTCATCTCTCCAAGACCCTTATATCTTTGAATTGTGTAATTTGTCCTGCCTATTTCATCTAATAACTTCTCCAATTCCTCATCGCTATACACATAATATTCCTTTTTGCCCTTTGCAACCTTATACAAGGGAGGTTGAGCTATATATATATGTCCATTATCTATTAATTCCCTCATATATCTGAAGAAAAACGTCAATAACAGGGTCCTAATATGGGCACCATCCACATCGGCGTCTGTCATCAGAATTATCTTACCATATCTTAGTTTACTAATATCAAAATCTTCTCCTATACCTGTTCCGAAGGCAGTGATCATGGTCTTTATTTCTTCTGAACTTAAAATCCTATCTAATCTGGCCTTCTCCACATTTAGGATCTTACCCCTTAAAGGAAGTATTGCTTGAAATCTCTTGTCCCTACCTTGTTTTGCACTGCCACCAGCTGAGTTACCCTCTACTAGGTAAATTTCAGTATCCATGCCCATTTCCTGGCAATCAGCTAATTTCCCAGGCAAGGTTGTACTTTCTAATAAACTCTTTCTTCTAGTTAAATCCCTTGCCTTTCTAGCAGCTTCCCTGGCTCTTTGGGAAGCTATGGCCTTTTCCAATATTATCTTCCCATCCTTGGGATTCTCTTCAAGATAGGCACTTAGAAAATCATAAACTAAGGACTCAACTATACCTCTAACTTCACTGTTTCCTAGTTTAGACTTAGTTTGGCCTTCAAATTGTGGTTCCAATAGTTTAACAGATAGGATACCTGTTAAGCCTTCCCTTGTATCTTCACCGGTTAAATTTTCGTCCTTTTCCTTGATATATCCATACTTTCTTCCATAGTCGTTAATCACCCTAGTTAAAGCAGTTCTAAATCCTGATAAATGGGTGCCTCCTTCTATGGTATTAATATTATTTGCAAAGGTATATATGTTTTCTGAATATCCATCAGTATATTGTAAGGCTAATTCAACTATTACTTGATCCTTCTCCCCTTCAAAATACATTATTTCCTTTTGGATTGGGGTTTTGTTTTTATTGATATATTCTACAAAAGATTTAATTCCACCTTCGTAGTGGAACTTTTTAGTTTTTCCTGTTCTTTCATCTTCTAAGATGATCTTTATTCCCTTATTTAAAAATGCTATTTCCCTAAATCTAGTTTCTAAGGTTTCAAAGTTAAATTCGATAGTATCAAATATTTCCTTATCTGGCTTAAAGTGGATGGAGGTTCCCGTTTCATCTGAGTCTCCGATGATTTCTAAGTCTGTAATCGCATGTCCTCTTTCAAATTTTTGCATATATTCCTTGCCATTTCTCCTTACCTTGGCTACCAGCCATTCAGATAAGGCATTTACTACTGAAACACCTACTCCGTGTAGTCCTCCTGATACCTTATAGGCTCCGTTGTTGAATTTACCTCCAGCATGTAGGATAGTTAAAACAGTTTCTACCGTTGATTTTCCTGTTTGTGGATGTATTTCTACAGGTATTCCACTACCGTTATCTGTTACCTTAACAGAATTGTCTTTGAAGATTGTAACAGTTATTGTGTCGCAAATTCCAGCTAAAGCTTCATCAACGCTATTGTCAACTACTTCGTATACTAAATGATGAAGACCTTTAGGTCCTGTACTTCCTATGTACATACCCGGCCTTTTCCTTACTGGTTCTAGACCAGTAAGGACTTGTATATCTTCAGCTGTATAATTTCTATTTTGCTGATTTATCCCGTTGTTTTCCTTGGTCATTAAACTACCTCCAGTCTAAATCTAAAGATTAATCTTATGATTAATATTGTTTTGATATTTGACCATTTTCTATATAAAATATGGATTTATCCATACCTTCCATTCCCTTTAAATCTATTGAATCTGTAGTGGTAATTATGGTCTGCATATTTTTAAAGGATTTAATTAAGTAGTTTTTCCTTTCCATATCTAATTCTGAAAAAACATCATCTAATAGTAGTACTGGAAAATGGCCTCTTTGATTTTTTATCAGTTCAACTTCAGATAATTTTATGGACAATACAGCAGTTCTCTGCTGCCCTTGAGACCCAAAGGTTTTTAAGTCCCTATTATTTATACTTATTAATATATCGTCTCTATGGGGACCCAATTCAGTTGAACCTAAGTCTATATCCTTGCTCATATTATTCTTAAGATCTTCTTTATATTTTTTCTCCATTTCTAATTTGTTTTCTAATATTTTTATATTTGTATTGTAATGTAAGTTTAAGTTTTCATTATCTGAAGTTAATTTTTTGTGAATAGTATTTACTATGCCTGAAAGTTCCTCTATATATTTTTTTCTCTCTAAAATTATGTCCGTTCCTATTTTAGCCAGCTGCAAGTCAAATACTTCCAACAATTCTTCTAAATTTGATTGAAATTTATTTAATTTCAATAAATTATTCCTTTGGTATAGGATTTTATTGTACCTACTTAAATTGAAATTATATACAGGTTTTATTTGAGATATTTCACTGTCTAGAAAAGATCTCCTTTCCTGGGGCCCCCCTTTTACTAATTTTAAATCATCTGGAGAAAAAGCCACAATATTTAACCCACTATATAGTTCTTTTTGGTTTTTTAATTCCCTCTTATTTATCCTAATCCTCTTTGGTTTGTTTATTTCTAACTTTATTTCAATAAACTTCTCACTTTCACCTATACCTATATCTGCACCTATATAGGCCTGACTTTTATTCAAATTTATTATTTCTTTATCCCTATTGGTTCTAAAAGATCTCCCAGTGGCACACATGAAAATTGCTTCCAATAGGTTAGTCTTTCCTTGGGCATTTTTACCTATGAATATATTTATCCTTTTATTAAAATCCATGGACAGATTATAGTAGTTTCTGAAATTTATTAGTCTTATGTTTTTTACATACAATAAAAACACTCCTTAAGGAAAAGTTAAATTATTTTATATAGACCATATCCTTCTACTTCTATTACGTCATCTTTCCTTATTTTTTTACCTCTTTCATAGGCCACTTCATTATTTACCCTTACTATACCTTCTTTTATGATCATCTTTGCCTGTCCACCAGTTTGAGCTATGCCTATTAATTTCAATAGTTGATCCAATTTTATATATTCGGTTTCAATAGATATTTTTTTCATCTATATCTCTCCTTAGAAATCTTCATGAGCTAGACGAACGGGAAGAACTAAGTAAATATAGTTTTCATCTTGTACAGAATTTACAATACATGGATTTAATTCACCCATGAAATTTAACTGTATTTCTTCAGAATCAATTACCTTAATTCCCTCCAATAAATATCTAGAGTTAAATGCTATGTTTACATCATCTCCTTCAATTTCTGCATCTACTATTTCATTTACATCTCCTATTTCTGAATTGGATTTTACAAAAATCTTTCCTTCTTTCAAGCTTAATTTGATTAAATTAGCCTTTTCTTCCTTTGCAAGTAGTGATGCTCTCTCTAAACTATCTTGGAAGGACTTCCTATTTACTATGGCAGAAGTTTTATGTTCTTTTCTTATAATTTCCTTATAATTGAAAAACTGTCCTTCTAATAACCTTGAATATACTGTAGTATCTCCAATATTAAATATTACATGATTCTGTGTTGCAAAAACAGTAATATTGTCCTCATCTTCTTCAATAATTTTATTTAATTCATTTAATGTCCTTCCTGGGATTATTATTTTTATGTCTAAATCTGAATTTGAAGGTATCTTTCTTAAAGCTAGCCTATAGCCATCAAGTGCAACAAAGGAAATATTATTATCATTTAATTCAAGTAAAACTCCTGTTAAATATGGCCTTGTATCATCTTGGGATGTGGCAAAAACCGTTTGCCTAATGGCAGATTTAAATAAGTCCTTTGGTAATTGGAAGGTATCTTTACCCAATAGTATTGGTAAGTTAGGGTATTCCTTAGAGGAAGATCCCAAGATATTAAATTCGGAGTTTTCACACTTTATATTTATGTTGTTATTTTCTACATCTATATATATAGGGGCATCTGGTAGCTTTCTTATTATATCACCAAAGATTCTAGAATTAACTACTATTGAGCCTTCTTTTTCTATTTCACAGTCTAAATAAGTCTCTATTCCTATATCTAAATCTGTTCCAACTATTTTTAAACGACCCTTAGTGGTCTCCAATAACAATCCATCTAAAATTGGCAAAGTAGCCCTGGAAGATATACCTTTTTGGGCTATATTTATGTGTTTAGATAAATCTCTTTGATTAACTTTAAGTTTCATTTGTATCCTCCTTTTTCTAGAAATAGAAAGAATATAATATATAGTAGTAATAGTAGTAGGGCCTGTTATTATGTGGATAACTTATTTTAATGGGAAATATCTTATATTTTTAAGATTTAATAACATGTGGATAAGTCTTGAAATAAAAATAAAGATATCCACATAACATAATTAACCTTCTTTTAATTGCTTTATCATATCTTCAATTTTTCTTTTCAGCTCAGGGTTTTCCTTTATATCGGCAGATATCTTATCATAGGCATGTATTACCGTTGTATGGTCCCTGCCTCCAAACTCATCTCCTATTTTAGGCAAAGAAAGGTCTGTTAACTCCCTAGTCAGATACATTGCAATCTGCCTTGGATATGCAATTGCCCTAGTTCTTTTCTTAGAATTAAAATCTTCAATTTTAATCTTAAAGTTTTTAGATACAATTTCCTTTATTGAATCTACTGTTATTTCTACCACTTTATTAGTTGATAATATATCCTTCAGGGCTTCTTCTGCAAGTTCAACTGTAATATCTGAGTTAGTTAAAGAAGAATAAGCAACTACCCTAATTAGGGCACCTTCAAGTTCCCTAATATTTGATTCTATCTTTGATGCTATATATAGCATTACATCATCATTAACTTTAATATTTTCAACATTTGCCTTTTTCCTTAAAATTGCTATTCTCGTTTCTAAATCTGGTGGTTGGATGTCTGCAATAAGACCCCATTCAAATCTGGACCTTAGCCTATCCTCTAAGGTTGGAATCTCCTTAGGCGGCCTATCGCTGGAAATTATAATCTGTTTATTGGCTTCATGTAGTGCATTAAAGGTGTGGAAGAATTCTTCCTGAGTTCCCTCTTTACCTGCTATAAATTGAATATCATCTATTAATAGGACATCTACATTTCTATATTTGTTCCTAAATTCTTCATTCCTATATTCCCTGATGGAGTTTATTAGTTCATTGGTAAATTTTTCAGATGAAACATAGACTACCTTAGTTGATGGATTCTGATTGAGAATGTAATGGCCTATGGCATGCATTAGATGGGTCTTGCCTAAACCAACACCACCATATATGAATAGAGGGTTGTAGGCTTGAGCAGGAGCTTCTGCTACTGCTAGGGAGGCAGCATGGGCAAACCTGTTACTATTTCCAATTACAAAGGTATCGAAGGTATATTTAGGATTTAATTGTGCTCTTTGGTTGTTTTCAATATTTTCCTGCACAATAGATTGTCCAATATTTAAGGAATATTCTTCACCAGGTATTATAAACTGAACATTGTAATCTTTTTTTGTAACGTGCTTAACTGCATTTTTAATTAAATTTAAATATCTGCCTACTAGGATACCTTTGGTGAATTCATTAGGTGCTGCCAATATGATTGTATCAGACGAAATGCTGATAGGTTCGATAGTTTTTAGCCAGGTATTAAAACTGACTTCTGTAAGCTCTACTTTCATTAGATTTAGAACCTGATCCCATATACTATGTAAGTCTGAAGACATAAAATTACCTCCTATATATATAGAAAAATTATTGCCAATAAAGAAAAAAATAAACAATTTCTTAGAAAATATCCAGAGACTTATCCACAGGAAGGATAAAAAAATTAAAAATATTGTAAGCTTAGTTTATAAAAATGATTTGTGGATAAAATCTTAATAATATGTTATTTAAGCAGGGGCCTATTAAAATATTAAACATATCAACAATATGTAGACAAAAAAAATGTGGATAATTATTATTTGCATATTAGATTTTATGTGTTTTTCATAAAAATCTAAAAGTTATACACAATTTATCCACATCCTGTGAATAAATTTATTCTGTTGATAAAGTTATTAAAATTATCCACATATATAACTATAATAACAGAAAACAAAAATAGATTCAATAAATTTATCCACAAGATTAACAAAATGTTAATAACTTTTATGTTTTTCCTTATTGGTGAAATTTCTTGACATATTCTTTATAAATAAATATAATCATTAGTAGTATTTGTGTTTCAATATAGAAAACTCCATGTTATTTATATATTGATGCTACCTAATTAAAGGAGGTGTTTTTTTATGAAAAGGACTTATCAACCAAAAAGAAAACAAAGAAGTAGAGAACATGGGTTTAGAAAAAGAATGAGAACTAGATCAGGTAGAGCAATTATTAAAGCTAGAAGAAGAAAAGGAAGAAAGAGATTAACTGCATAAGGCCCCTGTCTGGAGGCCTTTTTATTACTTGATGCCCTATATGGAGATGGATTTTAATGAAAAAAGAAAACAGATTAAGAAGTAATATGGAGTTTAAAAGGGTCTATAGTAAAGGAAAAAATTATTGGAATAGGAATTTGATTCTTTATGTGAGGAAAAATAATACAAATATTACAAGGATTGGATTTTCAGTAAGCAAGAAGATTGGGAAATCTGTAGTAAGAAACAAGGTAAAAAGAAGAATGAGAGAGATATGTAGATTGAGATTAGACCAATTGAAAGAAGGATACGATTTGGTATTTATACCAAAGAAAAATGTTGTAGATTTGACTTATAAAGAATTAGAAAGTGCAATGCTTCATATATTAAGACTAGGGAAGCTTTTGAAAGACGAGTGATATAATGTCCAAATTGGTTATTTTAATGATTAAGTTATACCAGAAAACTTTTTCAAGGTATATATTTATAGGAAGGAATTGCAGATTTTATCCTACTTGTTCTGAATATTCTATACAGGCTTATGAGAAATATGGCTTCTTTAGAGGAACTTTCTTAACTATTAAAAGAATACTAAAATGTAATCCATTTAATCCCGGAGGATATGATCCGCTTAAATGATAGGAGGTTAACAAATGTCTAATTTTTTGGGTAATTTACTAGGCTCGTTATTAAAGTTTGTGTATGATACTGTTTCCATGATCGGTAATGAACCTAAATACCTATCCTTTTATGCAATGGCTGTTATTATAACTACTATACTATTTAAATTAATTTTACTACCTGTTAGTTTTCAGCAAAGTAAATCTTCGAAAAAAATGGCTGAACTTCAACCTAAGCTTAAAGAAATACAGAAAAAATATAAAAATGATCCTCAGACAATGCAAGCAAAAACTATGGAACTGTACAAGGAAGCGAAATATAATCCTGCTTCTGGATGTTTAATTTTATTGGTTCAAGTCCCTATCATTTTGGCATTCTTTAAGGTAATGCGTGAACCTACCGTTTTTGCTTTTAAAGATATTGAAGTTTATGAAGCTATGAACAAATCCTTCTTATGGATTAATAATTTAGAAAATCCTGATCCATTTATGTGGGGTCTACCTTTATTAGCTGGAATTACAACTTATATACAATCTGCTGTAATGAGTGCCGTTCAAGATCCTCAAACCCGTGAAAGTATGAAGACTATGAATATTATTCTTCCTGTTTTCATTTTTATGGCTGCCAGGAGTTTCCCAGCTGGTCTTGCACTTTATTGGGTTGTAAGTAATATTTTCTCGATAGTTCAACAGCTGATTTCCAATAGGTCTTTAGCTAAGGTTAAGGAGGAGAATTAAGACGATGAGATCGGTTATTAGGATAGCAAAAACTATTGACGATGCTGTAAGTGAAGCTTTGTCGGAGTTGAATGTAAGTAAGGAAGACGTGAAGATTGAGATTCTAGAAGAGCCAAGTAAGGGATTGTTTGGTTTAATCGGTGGAAAAGATGCTGTGGTAAAGGTGACAGTAGTATATGACCCAGTTGAGATAGCTGAAAACTTCATTTCTAAATTATTAGCTTCTATGAATATTAGGGCAGTTGCTGTAGTAAAGAAAGAAGAAGATTTTATAAAGGTGAATATAACAGATATTAACTCTACTGATATGGGAATATTAATCGGTAAAAGAGGAAATACATTAGATTCAGTGCAATACTTGCTTAGTTTAGTTCTTAATAAGAAAAAGGATAAATATATTAAGGTACTTGTAGACGTAGAAGGATATAGGGCAAAAAGAGAAGAAACATTAATTAGATTGGCAAATAAAATGGCTGAAAAGGCCAGATATTCTAGAAGATCAGTTAAGCTGGAACCTATGAATCCTTATGAGAGGAGAATAATCCATTCCGCTTTACAAAATATGGATGGCATAACTACTTACAGTGAAGGAGACGAACCTTACAGGAGAGTAGTTATTCAATACAAGTAATTGCAACCCAGTATTTTACTGGGTTATTCTAATTAAATGGGAATTTTTATGTTTTTTATAGATATAGGATTTTTTGGTATACTATTCTTGTAGATATATTAATCTTAATGAGGTGGTAATGTGACTATTGCTGCTATTTCAACTGCAGTTGGTGAAGCTGGCATTGGTATTGTTAGAATCAGTGGTAAAAAATCCTTAGAAATTGCAAATAAGGTCTTTAAGGGTAATAAGGTTGAAGAATTAAATGAAGGCCATAGTAAAAGGCTGGTCTATGGCCACATTGTAGATAGAGAAAATAATAAGATAATAGATGAAGTCCTTATATCCTTCATGAAGGGGCCCCATACCTATACTAGGGAAGATATGGTTGAAATCTATTGTCATGGAGGAATTATTTCGGTTAGGAAGGTTTTAGACCTGGTATTAAAAAATGGAGCAAGATTGGCAGAACCAGGAGAATTTACTAAAAGGGCATTCTTAAATGGAAGGCTAGACCTATCTCAGGCTGAAGCAGTTATAGATATGATTAGGGCAAAGACAGATAAGAGTTTTGAGACTTCCCTCAATCAATTGGAAGGTTCTATTTCTGCGAAGATCAAGGAAATAAGGGATATTTTATTAGAAATGATAGCCCATGTGGAAGCATCTATAGATTTTCCCGATGAAGATATAGAAGAAGTCACCTATGAGGACTTAGAGGAAAGGGCCCTTAAGGTTAAGGAGAAGATAGAAAAACTACTTGAAACTGCTGATAGGGGCAGGATCTTAAGGGATGGCTTAAATACAGTAATTTTAGGTAAACCAAATGTTGGAAAATCCTCTTTATTGAACGCTATTTTAAGGGAAAACCGTGCCATAGTAACAGATATACCAGGTACTACTAGGGACATAATTGAAGAATATGTAAATATAGATGGCATCCCCCTTAGGATAATAGACACTGCTGGAATTAGAAAGACAGAAGATATAGTTGAGCAAATAGGTGTTAACAGGGCAAAGGAATCAGTAGAAAAGGCAGATTTAATCATTGCAGTATTTGATATTTCTAGGGAATTATCAGATGAAGATTTTCAAATTATAGATATTGTGAAGGATAAAAAGAGTATTATACTTTTAAATAAAATAGATTTACCTAACAAGTTTTCCAAATCCTATATTCAGTCTCTAATTGGAGATAAGCTGATAATAGAAACATCTGTCGCCTCTGGAATAGGTGTAGAAGTATTGGAAAAGAGTATAAAAGATATGTTTTATAGCGGTGAAGTTGAAATACATTCAGATACTGTAATTACAAATCTTAGACATAAAAACCAACTGGAAAAGGCATTGGAGAATATTAACAGCGCCTTAAATGATATTAGAAACTATATTCCAATCGATTGTATTGAAGTTGATTTAAAGAACTGCTGGGATAACTTAGGTGAAATATCAGGTGAAACAATAGATGAAGATATTTTAGATAAGATTTTCTCTGAATTCTGCATTGGTAAATAATACAATTGACAATCCGCCATATACAATTCACAATTTAGTATGGGATTTCTTTTGATAAAGCAAATCCTTAATGAGAATAATTCTCTTATTTTAGAAGGGTGATATTTAATGAAGGAAATTAAAAAATTTATAGCAGGTGATTACGATGTAATAGTTGTAGGTGCTGGACATGCAGGTGTTGAAGCTGCCTTAGCTAGTGCAAGGATGGGATTAAATACTATGATAATGACCATGAACCTTGATTCCATTGCAGCTTTATCTTGTAATCCAAATATTGGGGGAACAGGAAAGGGTCATTTAGTAAGGGAAATCGATGCCCTTGGAGGAGAAATGGCTTTAAATATAGATAGGTCTTTTATACAATCTAGAATGCTCAATACTTCTAAGGGGCCTGCAGTTCATTCTCTTAGAGTACAGGCTGATAAGAAAAAATACCATATAGAAATGAAAAAGGTATTGGAAAATGAGCCAAATTTAACTTTAAGACAAGCTGAAGTAATAGATGTTTTGCTTGAAAATGATGAAGTTAGAGGTGTTTTAACTAGAACAGGTGCTGTATATAATTGTAAGGCCGTTGTCCTAGCAACTGGAACTTACCTAAGGGGCCGGGTTTTTATAGGTGAAGTAAACTATGAATCTGGACCAGATGGAATGTTTCCTTCCATCTTATTATCTGATGCTTTAAAGGCTAAGGGTTTTAAACTAAGAAGGCTTAAAACAGGAACTCCAGCCAGGGTTCATAGGGACAGTATTGATTTTTCTAAAATGGAAATTCAACCTGGGGATGAGGAAATAATTCCTTTCTCATTTATGAATATGGGCAAGGATTTTAACATAAAGCAAGAACCTTGCTATTTAACCTATACTACGGAAAAAATGCATGAAATTATAAGGAAAAACTTGCATAGATCTCCTATGTATTCTGGAGAAATAGACGGAGTCGGGCCTAGATACTGCCCATCTATTGAGGATAAGGTAGTAAGGTTTGCCGACAAAAAGAAACATCAAGTATTTATTGAGCCAGAAGGCCTAGATACAAAGGAAATGTATGTTCAAGGTGTTAGTTCTACATTACCAGAAGAAGTACAATTGGAGATGTATAGGGAAATAATAGGGCTAGAAAATGTTCAATTTATGAGATCAGCCTATGCCATCGAATATGATGCAATAGATGCTACAATTTTAAAGAGGACCCTAGAGCATAAGGAAATAAAAAATCTTTTCTTTGCAGGACAAATAAATGGTTCATCTGGTTACGAAGAAGCTGCTGCTCAAGGTTTAATAGCTGGAATCAATGCAGCATTAAATATTAAAGGTGAAGAGCCATTTATACTAGATAGGTCGGAGGCCTATATTGGTGTATTAATTGACGATTTAGTTACTAAGAAAACTGATGAACCTTATAGGATGATGACATCACGGGCTGAATATAGGCTTACTTTGCGACAAGATAATGCAGATTTAAGGCTTACTGAAAAGGGATACAAGCTTGGCCTGGTAACAGAAGAAAGATATAGAAGAACCATGGAAAAGAAGAAGGCAATTGAAAGTGAACTTGAAAGATTAAAGAAGGTACAAATAAATCCTACAAAGGAAAACAACCAAATACTAGAAAGTTTAAATAGTACTCCAATTAAAAATCCAATGACCTTATACGATTTGATAAAGAGGCCAGAATTAGGATATGATATCTTAAAGCCCCTTGATCCAGATAGGCCTGAATTGTTAAGGGAAATTAGGTTACAAGTGGAAACTGAAATAAAATATGAAGGATATATAAAGAAGCAAATGATGCAAATTGAGCAATTTAAAAAGCTAGAAAATAAAAAATTGGATCCAGACTTAGATTATAATGAAATCAAGGGATTAAGTAATGAAGCAAAGCAAAAACTAAACGATATTAAGCCTGATTCAGTAGGGCAAGCTTCAAGAATTTCAGGAGTTTCTCCTTCAGATATCAATGTATTATTAATATATCTGGAGCAAAAAAGAAGGAAGGAAAGGAAAGAGGTTAATGAATAGCATAGAAGCCTTGTTAAAAGGGGTAGGAGATCTTAATATAGAATTATCCCAAGTGCAAGCTGAAAGATTTGTTAAATATAAGGAACTATTAAAGGAATGGAATAAAAAGATTAATATAACCGCAATTACAGAGGATGATGAAATAGACATAAAACATTTTTTAGATAGTTTAACTCCAGTAACTACTAGGCTATTTGAAAATAGTATTAAGCTAATAGATATAGGAACTGGAGGAGGATTTCCTGGCCTGCCTCTTAAAATTTACAATGAAGGACTTAAAGTAACATTGTTAGATAGTTTAAATAAAAGAATTGCATTTTTAAAAGAAGTAATTGAAGCCCTTGGACTAAAAGATATAGAGGCCATACATGGTAGGGCAGAGGAGTTTGGGAGAAAAGAAGACTTTCGTGAACAATACGATATTTCCATTTCTAGGGCAGTAGCTTCATTAAACACTTTAAGCGAATACTGTATTCCCTTCGTAAAAGTAGGTGGATATTTTGTTTCCATGAAAGGGCCTGATGTAGAAGATGAACTTAGGGAGGCTGAAGGGGGAATAAAAATACTAGGAGGAAAAATAGTTGAAGTAGCAACTGTTAAAATTCCTCTATCAGATATTGTTCATACTTTGATAATAATAGAAAAAATAAAAGAAACACCGACAAAATATCCTAGGGCAGGTGGAAAACCAAAGAAAAATCCTTTATAATTTAGAGGAATTTGTAGGAAAAAACTTGGGTAATAAAGCAGGAAATATTTAAGTAAATATTGAATAATATATAAAACTCAAGTGGGAAGAGGGATGAATATGAAAAACGTTCAATCGGAAATAAAGTACATTCCTATTGATGAAATTAGACCAAATCCATATCAGCCTAGAAGAGATTTTAATAAAAAATCCTTAGAAGAACTAAGCCAATCTATTAAGGCCTTTGGAGTTATCCAGCCAATTAGCGTTAGAAAGATTAAGGAAAACTCATATGAATTAATAGCAGGAGAAAGAAGGCTAAGGGCCTCCCAATTGGCTAAGCTAGATAGGATTCCTGCCATAGTTGTAGAATATAGGGATAAAGAGTCAGCCCTAATTGCTTTGATGGAGAACTTACAAAGAGAAGACTTAAATTTTATTGAGGAAGCAGAGGGGTACAATAACCTTATTGTTGACCATGGATTTACCCAGCAGGAAATAGCAGAAAAAATAGGTAAAAGCCAGTCTACAATTGCCAACAAGTTAAGGCTTTTGAAGCTGCCAGAGGATATAAAAAGAGACTTAATCAAGTATAATCTAACAGAAAGACATGGACGAGCCCTGCTAAAACTGACAGATGATGACTTAAGGAGAAAAGTATTAGAAAAAATTGTTAAAAATGATTTAAATGTTAAAAAGTCGGAAGCCTTAGTAGATGGAATCTTAGATGATTTAACTAAAAGGGATGAAAAGGAAAGTAAGCAAAATATTAAAAGTTTAATTAACATTAGGATTTATTTAAACACTATAAAGAAAGCTTATTCGGCAATTAAGGAGACTGGAATTAAGGCTGAATATAAGGAAATAGATAAGGGAGATCATGTAGAAGTAGTAGTTAAAATACCTAAGAAATAGAGGAAGTCAAGCAAAATTGACTTCCTCTTTTTTTCTATATATCCCGGGAAATATTTAATAGTTCTGAAATTGTGACAAATTTATACCCCTTATTAAGTAATTCTGGTATTATTATTTTTAATGCTTCCACTGTGTGGCTTTCATTTTTATACACATAATCGTGAAATAAAATAATATCCCCATTTTGAACCTTAGATAATGTAGTATTGACTATAGAGTCAACACCAGGATTGCTCCAATCCTTTGAATCTTGATAGAAGGTCCAAAGGACTATTGGAATATCATCTGAACTTATAATTTCAATAACGTCCCTATTATAATTTCCGTAGGGAGGCCTGAACACCTTGGGCCTAATCTTAGCAATGGAGTAGATTATTTCCTGGGTTTTCTCAAATTCCTCCCTGATTTGTTTTTTTGTAGCCTTCCTCATATTTATATGTGAATAGGAGTGATTTCCTATTTCATGTCCTTCCTCTACTTGCCTTTTTATAATTTCAGGATATTTTTCTGCATGCATGCCTAGGACAAAAAATGTTGCCTTTATATCATATTCTTTTAATATATCTAAGATTTCAATGGTGTATTTTGGGTGAGGACCATCATCGAAACTTAGGGCTATGACTTTTTGTTTTTTTGTCCCCTTTGAAAATACAGCTTGATTTGTATCGATAGATACATAAATTGCCTTAGGATAAGAGTTAATAATACTTATTATCAATAGTAATATGGCCACTATTGCCATATTAAATAACTTGTGAATATCATTTGCCAACCTTCTCATATGAACGCTCCTTAATTTTCCTAAATATTATGTATTAGATATATATTCCTTTGAAGCCATGTATTATTCCATTAAAGTATTTTCAATGTATTTATGGTGAATATATTCCATAATATTTTAATATTTTAAATCTTACCTTTTTGTTATAAAATCTACTTGAAATAGACATTTGCCTTATTCTTTCCTATTTTTTTCATTGTTTTGGGAAAAATGGCTAGAAATATTTTCCCAATCTCTTTTTAAAGAAAGGTAGAGTAAGGGAATGGGAGTTTCATATAATTTTCTATTTGCCATTTATATTCAAAAGGGGCCTAGACAAGAAAATTATAGGAGTAAAGATTTAATTAACTATTTTAATAGTAGTTTTATATAAATAATCTTATATTGGGTAAAAATTAATAAAATACTGGAGGTGGTTTAATGTCTAGAAGGGATAATCAAAGTCAAGAAAATAAAGACATTCAACTAAGGCTTCTAAAAACAGTAGACACTAACTTTGAACTAGATCTAATTACAAACTTATTAAAGGAAAATGATATACCCTATATTTTAAAAGACCATGGCACTGGGGGATATATGAGAATAATAAGTGGCAGCTCCATATACGGCACCGATATATTAGTGGAAGAATTATTTTTTGAAAGGGCAAAGGAAATCTTAAATTCAATTTCCTTAACTGAGTAAAAAATTACTTGTATTGGAGGTTAGCCTATGTACGAATATAAGTTTGTTGAAGCAGATTTAGGTGGATTTTTTTCTGTAGCAAATCATCGTCAGCTTATAGAGGAGCATGCAAAAAATGGTTGGAGATTAGTTCAAGTCCTTGCCTTTGACTATAATGTTCAAGGTAGGCCTAGAAGATATGAAATAATTTTTGAAAGAAAAGTTAAAGGGGATGACTAAATAAAAAAATAATAGCCCTTAGTTTTCTTTTTGAGCCCATTGCTATTCATAGCCATATTAGGTATTAAATTTATAAGCCCTAAAAATGAAAAAGTAGTTTTAAGGCCTAATTAAAAATAAAAAAATGTTCCATGTGGAACATTTTTTAATCTTCTAATAAATCTTTCTTGAACTTTTTATATTCCTTTAATAAAGTTACCTTTTTACTGTCGTTTACAATAAAGGTTGGAACGCTGTCTACTTCAAATACAGATACTAATTTATTGGATTCTTCAAAGACTTCATCAAAAGCATCACTGCTTATACAGTTATTCATCTCAACAATATTTAATCCTGCCTTTAAACCTATTTCGTTTAACACTGCTGATTCAGAAACATTTTTCCCATATTCAAAGATGGCTTTAAAGGCTTCTTTTGCAAATTCATAGAATTTACCTTCTTTCTCTGCGTAGAGGGCCCCTTTGTGTAATTTATGGGTGTTGAACTTCTTATATCTATTATTATAAATAAGTCCATATTCAGAACCTAGCCTTTCAATCCTTCTAAAACTCATATCTATTTTTTCTTTGGGAATACGCTTAGTCAAATCAGCTCCTTCTTCAGACAAACCTGGATCTAATTCATAGGGCAACCATTCAATATTTATTTCAGGATGCTCCTCCTTTAATCTTTCTGCTATGGAAAACCCTATATAGCAAAAAGGACAGGCAAAATCTGAAAATATTTTGATATTCACAAAACCACTCCCTTTTATAATTTTATCTTTAATATACCCAGAATATATTTTTGTTAACAAGGTGCAGCTTATATGGTATTATGAATATACATAATAAAAAAGCAGACAATTGAAAATTTCAATTAAAGCCTTTCAAGCCTTAAACATTTATTTTGATAAAAACTTAAGATAATTTTTTATTTATGTTTATTGGAATTTAGAGGAGACAAATTGAGAGGTTAACTGTGAAGATTATTGAAGATGAAGATAATGAAGTAGTATTTATTTATGACATTCAAAAGAAGGTTTCATAGTGGTTGAAGAATCCATCTATTGCAATAATTTTTAGTCCTATATATGGAATATGATGGATACTTTTTCCCTATTGTAATGAATGGATGTAAGGAAAATGTGCTTACCCTGATTGTGTATTTTGTGCAGAAGTTCAATTAATGGAGTGGAAGGTATGAGGATAGAAAAGGATAATATAGTTATTAGAAGTGCCACAATCGATGATGCAGAACAATTAAATAGATGGTGGAATGATGGTAATGTTATGGAACATGCAGGTTTTCCCAATGGACTTGGAGAACCTTTAGAGGATACCATAGAGAATATAAAAAGTAGGGAAGGTAAATTAAATCAGCTTTGCATCATAGAAATCGACGGAAAACCTGTAGGTGAGTTGAGTTATGGTTTTAAGGATAATACAGCATATCCTGGATGGAAAATATGTGACGTTAATTATCAAAATAAAGGGTATGGTACCAAGATTATAAGGATCTTATTTGAATACCTTTTTACAGATGAAGTCATTAATTCCAAGGTCCCAGTAGAGAGAATTGTTTGGGACACAATGCTTGAAAATAGACGGGCCCAGCATGTCTATGAAAGGAAAATTGGGGCAAGGAAAATTAAAATACAGGAAAATTCATGGAAGGACCAGCTAGGAAATTTAAGAAGTTTTGTTGAATATGAAATTACTAGGGAAGAATTTTTTAATAAAAATACTTCAATTGACAGTTAAGTTTTCCACTTGCTTAGTTAATATAAAAAGAAGATTCTGGTATCACTGTTTACTATCAATACTTATTTCCATTATTAGTTGCTGTGTCATTATTTCTATAGTTTAGGCAATATAAAATTCTGACTTTATTAACTAGCATTAGATATTAATATAAATTAAAGTTTGGGGGGATATATATACTTTTTTTGTGTATGATACCATGATTTTACAAATAGAAACTAGTAAGTAGGATTATTATGAAATGACTACTTAGGAGGTTTAAAATGATAATAAGAGAATATGAGGATAGAGATAGTTTAGGATGGGTAAGGTGTAGGGTATTATCCTTTTTAGATACTGCATATTTTGACAATGTGCTAAGAGAAAAGGAGAAATATAATAACCCTTCAGTAGAATTAGTTGCAGAAATAGATAATAAAATAGTAGGTTTAATAGATGTAGAGTATGAAGTAGAAAAAGGAACTGTATGTTACTATACCGATGAATTAGGGGCAGTAATATGGCATCTAGCTGTATTGCCAGAATACCGAAACCGTGGAATAGCAACCCAGCTATTAAATAGGGCAATAGAAATTTTGAAGGAAAAAGATATAAAGAGGATTGAGGCATGGACAAGGGATGATAAATGGGTAAATGACTGGTATCTAAGTAGGGGATTTAGGTTAAAGGAGGAGTATCTACACGTCTATGGAGACCGCAAAGAGTGTAATGAAATTGCTAGTCCTAAAATAAAAGATTTATCCATATGTAACTTTTTTGCCCATTATTTAGGTGAAAATAAGGATGAAATCAAAAACAAATTTAAAAGGGTCCATGAGTGTAGGATGTATGAGCTAATCCTTTGAGATGATGACTATAACTATGTTGATTATAGTGATAAATTAGCCGTTTGAATTGATATTCCAGATTTGGCTTCACCCAGGAAAGGATATGTAAAGAAGCATGGAGCCTTAATATAAAATATCTTTTAGATAAGGGTATTGAACTTCATATTGTTTTCAATGTATATTAGTAGATTTATTAACTTTGACAGGTCTACTTAAGTTGGAGGTTATGATTATGAAAGAAACGTTTATTTTATTCATTGATGCAATAGTATATGCAATAATTTTCACCCTTGCTACTAAAATATTAGAACATCTTAAAATTGATTTTAACTATATTTATGTAATTATCTTTACTTTAATTATTTTTGTTTTTGGCAAATTGTCCTTAAGGAGATTTATTTACAAAATAGAAGGAAAGATAGATTAATTATAGTCTGGTAAAAGTAGACTGGAGCTTGCTGTTAAAAGTTATTTTGGAGGTATTAAATGCCAAACAAGAAAAGTAATGCAAATAATTTCATGCCCCTTAGTTTTTTAAAATTTGGTTTTACTTATCAGGTATTATTTATCTGGCCTATAAGTATCCCATTACTTTGGTGATAGGAGCAATATTGATAGGATTTGAATTGAGGAGTAATAAGTAGGAATAATGATAAACACCTAATATTTCAAGACATATTTCTATATTATGTTATGAAAATAATGTGAATAATTGAAAATGGAGGATAATAAAATGCATTTTTTACTGATTATTGGTTTTTATACGATTTGGTTCACTCCAATTATATTTGTGATGAGTTTAATTGGTGCTATAAAGGCTATTAAAGAAGGACGGAATACTAAAAAATATACAATCGCATGCTGCATTAGTTTAATGATTATACTTGTTCCTATGTACATAATGCTATTGCATGTTTAATAGGGAAGGATTGGAATTTTATATTTGAAGTTGAGATTCAGTCTTACAAAATTATATCAGCACCATTATATAGAATAATCATTGAATAATTTAGGACTTAGTTGCTTTTAAGTTCTTTGCTTAATAGATGGAGGTAGGAAGATGGAAGATTACGACCTTGTAAAAAGTGATTTCAATGAAATAGCTGAACTTGATGAGCCAAAATGGAACCATAACAATTGTTATTACAAAGAGCTTATAAAACTAATACCCGACAATGTAGGAACCTGCCTTGACATAGGCTGTGGCAAGGGTGAGCTTTCTTATATGTTATCTAAAAAATCTAAGAGGGTAATAGCTGTTGATATTGCTTATAAGATGATCGAGAAAGCAAGAGTCCTAAACCTAAGTGAAAATATAGAGTATGTTTGCGATAATATTTTAAACATGGATTTTGAAGACAATAGCCTGGATGTTATAATAACCTCAGCCACAGCACATCATTTACCATACGAGTGGCTTTTATCTTTTGCAAAGGATAAGCTTAAAAGAGGTGGTAAGCTGATTATATTAGATCTTGTTAAAGCAAAATCCCTAAGTGATTATATAATATGGGGGTTTGCCTTTTTCCCTAACATTATAATGAATATAGTTAAAAATGGAAGGCTTAGAAAAGACCATGAACATGCAAAAAAAGTTTGGGAAAGGCATGGTAAAATTGATAAATATATGACCATGGATGAAATAAGGGCTATAGCAAATAAGCATATACCAACAGCAATAATTAAAAGAAAACTTTTTTGGAGATATTTATTAGTGTGGGAAAAGTAACTTCATAATATGATTTAAAGGAGAAAGTATTCGTGAATAAAATAAAACTTTTATTTTTTTCAATATCTCCATTAATTATTTTAATTACATTTCATATTTTACTAAAATTAAATTTTGTAGGTATGAAGCTATCAATCCTTAGTATTTTATTTTGTGCTTATTGGTTTTTTTGTTGGTTATAAATCTTATTACTATGCTGATTCTGCAAAGGAATCATTATTAATAGGAAATAGCTTTGTAATCTTGACATTGTTTTAGTATTGTTGCAAGTGGTCTAAATATGCCTAAATAATCCGAAGAATTAAAAGTAGTGCTGTACAATGATTTGAATTACTCCATAGCATTAAGAAGAGGCTTTTGACTCTGCTATAAACTGTAAAGACCATGAAGGAATCATACCAATAGTTTATTATTTTTAGAAAGATGGTGATTTAAATGGAAAATCAACAAAGTTCAAAACATAGGAATGACTGTATGATTTGCGGTAAGGAGCTAATATACTATGAAGACTACAAAGAAGTTGAATGTCTTTATTGTCACAAAAAGTTTAAGGCTAATGTAACTTGTTTAGATGGGCACTATGTTTGTGATATGTGCCATTCTATGGATGCCATTGGCTTAATAGAAAATTATTGTAGAGAAACAGATAAAACAAATCCAATGGAAATGGCTATTGAATTGATGAAAAATCCATCTATTAATATGCACGGGCCAGAACATCATTTTCTAGTTCCAGCGGTACTTTTGACATCCTATTATAATCTTTTAGATGGAGCAAGTGAAAAAGCTAAAAAGCTTGCAGTAGCAAAGATGAGGGCTAAGGATATAAAAGGTGGATTCTGCGGTTTTTATGGTAACTGTGGAGCAGCTGTTGGTACTGGCATATATGTAAGCATTATTACTGGAGCAACTCCTTTAACAAGAGAAAGCTGGGGTCTTGCAAACTTAATGACTGGAACTGCCTTGTTGAAAATGGCCGAAACAGGAGGGCCAAGGTGTTGCAAAAGAAATTTATTTACGGCTATAAAAGAAGCTGCCAAATTTACAGATGAACATTTTAATTTGAAATTGTACGATTACGAAGATTATGGCCCCATATGTAGTTTTAGAACTAATAACAGGGAGTGTTTAAAAGCTAAGTGCCCCTATTTTAAAATTTGATAGGGACACAGTTTTAGCTAATATTTTTAAGTGTTCAAATATATAGTGACCATATTATATATAGGTGATTGATATGAGGGTTTATAGTTGGAAAACTTTAATAGCCACAATTTTAATCGGTGGAGGAGCTTTTATTTATCAGGTAAAAAAGTTTATACAAGGAGACAAAATTTCATTTTTTTATGTCCTATTTTTGGCATATCTCCTTATAAAGGGATTATGGGTATCCTTTTCTAAAGAAGGGTTTCAGCATGATATGCGAAACGAGACCATAAAAATTAGAGTTTTGAGAGCACAATTTGGAAAATGGGCACCTTTAGTTTCATTTGGTGGATATATTTTACTCATTCTTGCAGTTATTTTAGCAATATTTTTACCTTCTCTACAGTTCCTATCTTTAGCTTTATATTTTGGCGGTTTAATATTTATGATTATAATGGGCTTATATGTACGAAAGCATGTAAAAGAGGAGAAAAAGAAATTTTTTTGATTATAAATAATAACTTTAGAAAAGAGCTTAAAAATGTTCCACGTGGAACATTTTTTTGTAGCCAATATGAGGGCTAAATATAAATTTTTCTTTATTACACTATCATTACAAAATATAAAATATTACAAAACAGTAAAAATATATGATATTATATTATTAAGAAAATTCTTAATGGCTTCGTAATTAATATAGGCGAATTTAAGGTGGTGGTAATTTGGGCAAGATAATTTCCATCTTCAACCAAAAGGGAGGGGTAGGGAAGACTACTACAGCCATTAATCTTAGTGCAGGTCTTGGAAAACTTGGGAAAAAAATTGCACTAGTTGATATAGATCCTCAAGGCAATTCTACATCAGGTTTAGGCATAGATAAGGACTCAGTAGAACCTATAATATATGATGTCCTAGCCAAAAATGTAGATATTAGGGATTCCATTAAGGATACTACAGCAGAAAACGTAAAAATAATACCATCCAATAATGAATTAGCGGGCTTGGAGATAGAACTAGCAAGAGAAGGAAGTTGGGAAAAAATCCTTAAGGATAAACTAGAAATAATAAAAAATGACTTTGACTATATATTCATAGATTGTCCTCCTTCCTTAGGCATACTTTCAGTTATAGGCTTGGTTGCCTCAGATAGTGTAATCATACCAATACAATGTGAATACTATGCCCTTGAAGGAGTTGGACAACTATTTGAAACTATAAGGCTTGTGAAAAAAGGTTTAAATCCAAATCTAGAGGTAGAAGGTGTAGTACTAAGCATGTTTGACGGTAGGACAAACCTATCTATCCAAGTAGTAGATGAAGTAAAAAGCTTTTTTAAGAACAAGGTCTATGTAAGTATAATTCCTAGAAATGTTAGGTTGGCTGAAGCCCCCAGCCATGGTTTATCTATAATGGATTATGATGACAAGTCTAAGGGTGCAGAGGCTTATATGGAACTGGCTAAAGAATTTTTAGAATTAGTTGAGGAGTGATATTATGGCTGTAAAAAAGAGAGGGTTAGGCAAGGGACTGTCAGCTTTAATTTCTGAAGATTTACTTGTAGATGAAAATAGTGAAAAGGAAGCTGTAGAGTATATTGATATTAACCTGATTTCCCCAAACAAGAACCAGCCTAGAAAGAATATGGATAAAAAGGCTCTTGCAGAGCTTGCAGATTCAATTAAAGCCCACGGACTGATTCAACCTATCATAATAAGAAAAGTAGGAAAAAAATATGAAATCATAGCTGGTGAAAGGAGATGGAGGGCCAGTAAAATAGCTGGTTTAGAAGAAATACCCTGTATCATAAAAGATATAGATGATAAGGTATCATCAAAATATGCCTTAATAGAGAATATTCAAAGGGAAGATTTAAATCCTATTGAAGAGGCTATAGCCTACAAAAAACTTATGGAGGATTATGATTTAACTCAAGAAGAATTGGCAAAGGAATTAGGTAAGTCAAGGTCTTATATAGCTAATACTGTTAGGCTGTTAAACTTGCATGAGAAAGTAATAGAATATATTTCTAAGGGGCAGCTAACAGCAGGCCATGGTAAGGCCCTGTTAAGTATAAAGGATAAGGAAAAGCAGCTACAGGTAGCAGAGGAAATAATAAAGAAAGGTCTCAATGTAAGAGATGTAGAAAATATTTCAAATAAGAAGGATAAGAAAAAAGACAAGGATAAAAAAGAGCCCTATATAATAGAAGTAGAAGAAAACTTAATGAGAATCTTAGGAACTAAGGTGAATTTGGTCCAAGGAAAGAAAAAAGGCAAAATTGAAATTGAATACTATGGCAACGAAGACTTAGAGAGAATAATAGATATTTTAAAAGGAGTGGTTTAATGGACATAAATATCTACCAAGTAGATGCCTTTACAGATAAAATATTTGGAGGTAATCCTGCAGGCATTGTCATAAGTCCAAGGAATTTGACAGAACATATGATGCAAAAAATTGCTGAAGAGATGAACTTATCTGAAACAGCATTTGTAACTCCTTTTAGTAGAGATTCTTTTTTAGTTAAATTCTTTACCCCAGTTTGTGAGATCGATTTATGTGGACATGCTACAATTGCAGCTTTTTACGCCTTGGGAGAAATGGGCTATATAGAAGGCATAGACAATGGAATAATGAAGGCCTATCAGGAGACCAATTTAGGCCAATTGCCTGTAGAGTTGTACTATATAAATGGGAAAATAGACAAGGTATTTATGGAACAGGATAAGCCAAAATCCTTAAGTACCTTAAAGGATTTAGATAGGCTTGCTGAAGCTATGGGTATTAGGGTTGAAGACATTGGTATTGAAGGAACTACAGCATACCCTGAAATTATTTCCACAGGAGTACCAGATATAATCCTGCCAATAAAGACTAAGGAAGTACTAGACAAGATAAAAATTGATAAGGATAAGTTGTCCAAAGTCTCAGAGGACTTAAATGTTATTGGAGTCCATGCCTTTTACTTGCCAAAGATAGGTTCAGAATATGCATATACTAGAAATTTTGCCCCATACGTAGGAATTGATGAGGAAGCAGCAACAGGGACATCAAATGGTGCACTTATCTATTATTTAAAAAAGAATAATTTAATCCAAGGCAATGACTTGGTATCCTATCAGGGAGAGCAAATGAATAGGCCCAGTACCATTTACTGTAAAATAGAAGAAAGAGATGGAGAATATATTATCAAGGTAGGAGGAAAAGCTAAAATAGTTATGTCAGGAATCTTGTCCTTATAACCAACCAAAAAATGGTTGGTTTTTTTTTAGAGATTTTGAAAATAATATAAAAAAATACTTGCATAAAATTAATGTCAAAAACTTAACAAATAAAATATTTACAAAAATAATCTCATGGAGTAAAATAAGATTGCCATAAAAATAACAATTAAAGGAGGCTTTTAAATGCAAGGCTTTGTCAGTGTAGTAAATGGATTTTTGTGGAATAATTTTTTAATTTATGCTTTACTTGGTACAGGTATTTATTACACCATCCGTTTGGGGATTCCGCAAATAAGTAAAGTGGGTCCAGGTTTTAAGCAGGTATTTGGAGGAATCTTTAAAAGGGATGAAAAAGCGGATGCAGATGGAATGACATCTTTCCAAGCCCTAGCCACTGCTGTTGCTGCCCAAGTAGGTACAGGCAACCTGGCAGGTGTTGCTACAGCCATAGCTGCAGGGGGGCCAGGTGCAGTATTTTGGATGTGGATTTCAGCAATTTTTGGGATGGCTACGAATTTTGGAGAAGCAGTCTTAGCTCAAAAATATGCTGATAGGGTAGGTGATGAAGTTACAGGGGGACCAGCCTATTACTTATCTAAGGGAGTGAGGAGCAAGTTCTTGGCAGGATTTTTTGCAGTTACAATAATTTTAGCCTTAGGTTTCGTAGGAAATATGGTCCAATCAAATTCCATATCTACTGCAATGAATACTGCCTTTGGAATAAATAAGCTAATTGGAGGAATAATAACTGCAATACTTGTTGGCCTAATATTAATTGGTGGTATGAAAAGAATCGCTTCCTTCACTGAATTAGTGGTACCCTTCATGGCAGTACTATATATAATAGGAAGTATTATTATATTGATAAGAAATGGTGCCAATATTATTCCAGCATTTAAGAGTATTTTTGTCGGTGCCTTTACTACTCAAGCAGCAGTAGGAGGAGCCCTAGGAGTTACTGTAAAGGAAGCTGTCAGATTTGGTATAGCAAGGGGACTCTTTTCAAACGAAGCTGGTATGGGTTCAACTCCCCATGCCCATGCAGTAGCAAAAGTTGCTCATCCAACGCTACAGGGTATGGCTGCAATGGTTGGAGTTATAGTAGATACCCTAGTTATTTGTACAGTTACAGCCCTGGTAAACTTAGTTACAGGAGCAAATTTAACTGGCCTTACAGGTATAGAAATGACCCAGGAAGCCTTCAGGTTAGGTCTTGGGGAAATTGGCTTAGGCTTTATAGCTGTTAGCCTGTTCTTCTTTGCCTTTACAACTATTATTGGCTGGTACTTCTTTGGTGAAGCCAATATTAAATTTTTGTTTGGTATTAAGGCAGTTCCCATATATAGATGGATAGTCTTGGGATTTATAGTCTTAGGCTCATTCTTAAAAGTAGACTTAGTATGGGATTTGGCAGATATGTTTAATGGCCTAATGGTCATACCAAACTTAATTGGCTTGTTGATCTTAGCCCCTCAAGCAGCAGAAATGTTGAGGGATTATGACATGAATTACCTGGGTAAGGAAAAATAGGTTAAATAATTGGAAAAGGAAACAACTTGTTTCCTTTTCCCCCATTTTATAGTAAAATAAGGCTAGGAGGTGGGTATTAATGTTTATTGAAAAAAGCTTAAAGGAATACATAGCTAATGTAGCTAGTGGAGATCCAACACCAGGTGGAGGAAGTGTTTCTGCCTTAGTAGGCAGTCTTGGAGCTGCCCTAACTAGTATGGTTAACAACTTAACCGTAGGGAAAAAGGCCTATGAAGATCTATCTGATGAAATCAAAGAAGAAATAACTAAAAGCGCTAAGGAAATTGACACTCTAATGGAAGACTTAAACAAAATTGTAGATGAAGACACTAAGGCCTTCGATAAGGTAATGGAAGCCTTTAAACTTCCAAAGGAAACTGAGGAAGAAAAGGCTCTTAGACGTGAAGCCATACAGGAAGGATATAAGGTAGCCTTAGAAGTTCCTTTAAGATGTGCTGAAAAATGCCTAAGATTATTACAATTGCAGGATATATTTGCTAAATACGGAAATGTAAATGCCATTACAGACGTGGGAGTTGGCACTTTATTGGCATATGCAGGCCTAGAAGGTGCATTGTTTAACGTTACTATAAACTTGAACAGCATAAAAGATCAAGAGTTTAAAGATGAAATAGGTGCAAAGGTTGACAATATATTAAACGAAGGCAAAAGATTGAAGGAAGAACTTTTAAAAGTTGTTTATGAAAGATTACAGGCATAGAGAAGGATTACCTTCTCTTTTTTTCTTTATTAAACAGCTAAAATAATGTATTATATTATTAAGGGGAATAGTAGTATAATTATTGTATAAACATTTTTTAACTAAGGGGTGAAAAAATGGTTAAAAATTTAATATTAAAGGCCAGGGGAGTAGAAAAGTCAGACTTAGTTTTAAAAAACTGTAAGATTATCAATGTCTTTTCAAATGAGATAATAGAAGGAGATGTTGCTATAGATAAGGGCTATATAGTAGGCATAGGCCAGTATGAAGGAGAAAAGGAAATAGACTTAAGTGGGAGATACTTATCTCCAGGATTCATAGATGGACATGTCCATATCGAATCATCTATGTCTTCACCATCCCAATTTGCCAGAGTTATAGTACCTAGGGGAGTAACTTCCATAATTGCAGATCCACATGAAATAGCCAATGTTAAGGGAATCGAGGGGATAAAATATATTATAGAAGACAGCAAGAGGGTTCCCTTAGATGTTTATGTAATGCTGCCAAGCTGCGTGCCTGCAACAAATTTTGAAAATGCCGGAGCCATCCTTGAAGCCCAGGACTTAAAAGAATTAATGGATGAAGAAACTGTCCTAGGCTTAGGAGAAATGATGAATTATCCTGGAGTTATTTTTTTAGATGAAAAGGTAATTGAGAAATTAGTCTTGTTTAAAGACAGGGTAAAAGATGGCCATGGGCCCATGATAGACGGCAAGGATTTAAATGCCTATGTAGCTGCAGGTATTATGACTGAACACGAATGTTCTACTGCAGAAGAAGTCTTAAATCGCCTGAGATTAGGTATGTATATCCTTCTTAGGGAAGGATCTGCTGCCAGGGACTTAAGAAATATAATTAAGGTTGTGAACAAGGACAATTTAAGAAGGTTTTTATTCTGCACCGATGATAAACATCCAGAGGACTTAATTAATGAGGGTACCATAGACTATAATATTAAATTAGCCATTAGAGGGGGAATAGAGCCAATAGATGCCATTAAGATGGCCACATTAAATGCTGCAGAATGCTATGGATTAAAAGGAAAGGGAGCTATAGCCCCGGGATATATTGCAGATTTAGTTGTTATAGATAATTTAGAGGATTTTAATATAGTTAAAGTATTTAAAAATGGCAAGCTGGTTGCTGAAAACAATCAGGCCCTATTTGATACTACTATTCATCTACCGAAGAATATGGTTGATTCAGTGAGGATTAGGGATGTAAAAGTAGAAGATTTACAAATCCCAATGAAATCCAATAAGGCTAATATAATTGGAGTAGTTGAAAATAGTATAGTTACAGAAAAAATAGTTGATGAAGTTAACTTAGTCAATGGTTACTTTGATTATTCAAATGATGATATTCTAAAGCTTGTAGTAGTGGAAAGGCATTTTGCCACAGGTAATATTGGGGTAGGCTTGATTAAAAACTTTAAACTAAAAAATGGAGCCATTGGTTCAACAGTTGGTCATGATTCGCATAATATGATAGTTGTAGGAGATAATGATGAAGATATTTTAGCAGCAATAAAAGAATTAGAAATAATTGGTGGAGGCCTAACTATGGTTTCCAGGGGAAAGGTGTTAAAAAGCCTACCTTTAGAAATTGCTGGCATAATGACTTCACGCCCAATTGAAGAAACAAATAGGATATTAAAGGAAATGATAGACTTATCCCATAAGGAATTAAAGGTAAATGAAAATATAGACCCGTTTATGACTTTATCTTTTATGGCTTTACCAGTTATACCAAAGTTAAAGCTTACAGATATGGGGCTATTTGACGTAGAAAAATTTGAATTTATCGATATAAGTTTGGAGTGATGATATGGTATACTTTGACAACGCTGCCACATCTTATCCAAAGCCTAAAATAGTTTATGATAAGATAATGGAAGCCATGACTGAATATGGAGCTAATCCAGGAAGATCAGGCCACAAAAAGGCCTTAGCCATCAGCAGAGGCATATTTGAAACTAGGGTTCAGTTATCTAAACTCTTCAATATAAAGGACCCTTTAAATATTATTTTTACCCTAAATTGCACCGAAGCTTTAAATATTGCCATTAAGGGTATTTTAAAGCCTGGTGATCATGTTATTACCACATCTATGGAGCATAACTCTGTTTTAAGGCCAATAGTGTATTTGGAAAAGCTAGGAGTGGAAAATACAATAGTTCAAGGAGATTCAAAGGGAAGAATAAACCCTCAGGATATAGAGGATAGCATTAGGCCAAACACTAAGCTAATAGTAACTACCCATATATCTAATTTAACAGGAACTATTATGGATGTGGAGACAATCGGGAAAATTGCTAAGAAACATAATATACTATACCTTGTAGATGGGGCACAAGCTGCCGGTGTCTATGATATAGATGTAAATGCTATGAATATAGATATGCTAGCCTTTCCAGGCCATAAGGGGCTTTTAGGTCCCCAAGGTACAGGAGGCCTATATATTAGAGAGGGAGTAGAATTAACTGAAATGTTTCAAGGGGGAACGGGCAGTGTTTCCCATTCACTGGTTCAACCTGATGTATTGCCAGATAAATTTGAATCTGGTACACCTAATGGTCCAGGGATTGTAGGCCTTGGAGCTGGAGTTAAATATATAATGGAGGTAGGCATAGATAATATCAGAAGGAAGGAAGAAGAATTAACAAAACACTTTATAGATGAGGCTGCTAAAATAGAAGGGGTAAAACTGTATGGAACTTTAGAAATAGGTTCACATGCTCCTGTAGTAGCCTTAAATATAAAGGATGCAGACTCATCTGAAATAAGCTATATCTTAGATGAAAAATATGATATAGCCGTTAGGCCAGGACTACACTGTGCTCCCTTAGCCCATAAGACCATTGGTACCTTTGAACAGGGAGTAGTAAGATTTAGCTTTGGTTATGAAAATACCCATGAAGAAATAGAATATGCAATTAAGGCCTTGAAAGAAATAGCAAGGGAAGTTTAGAAAGGAGTAAAGGAATGACTCAGCTAAGGGAATTTATAGCAACATACAATATAGAGATTATAATAGGACTTGCTGCGGCCTTGTTCCTTTTATTAATTTTAAATATAATAGCTGAAATAAGAATATCTAGGATAAAGAAAAAATACAATGAGTTTACAAGAGGAATAAAAGGTGTAAATGTAGAAGAGTTGTTAATAAAGACAGCAGAAGAACTCCATGATATTCATATAGATATGAATATCATGGAGCAAAAAATAGAATCTTTGAATACAAAGCTATCCTTTGCTATCCAAAAAGTTGGAATTGTAAGATATAATGCCTTTGCCGAAATGGGCTCTGATTTAAGTTTTTCTATTGCCTTATTAGATAATTTTAACAATGGTTTTGTGGTTACAAGTATTTATGGAAGGGAACACAGTACTGTTTATGCTAAACCAATTAAATTTGGCAAATCTGTATATCCATTATCTGTAGAAGAAATACAAGCAATAGATAGAGCAATGATGGGAGAATATAATGAAATGAAAATTTAGGAGGATACTAAATGGATAAAATATTATTCATAATAAATCCTGTAGCAGGTGGAGGTAAAGCTAGGGCATTAATATCTCTTATAAAGGAAAAGATGGACAAGCAAAACAGGGAATATGAAGTAATCCTAACTAAGGGGCCAAGGGAAGCCATAAAGCTGGCGGAGGATAAGGCTGAAAATTATGAAATAATCGTAGCAGTAGGAGGAGATGGAACAGTAAACGAAGTATCTAGAGGCCTAATCAATAAGGGGAAGGGGATTTTAGGTATTATCCCCGGAGGTACAGGAAATGATATGGCCAAGTCCTTAGGCATACCAAAGGATCCGTCAATGGCCTTGGAGCTTCTTTGTAAAGGAAATACTAAACTCATAGATATTGGAAGGGCCAATAAATATAATTTTTTAAATATAGGAAGCATAGGCTTTGATGCAGATGTAGTAATAAATAATACCAATATTAAAAAGATAATAAAAAGCGGAATCTCCTATGTTGTCAGCGTAATATATACACTTATACACTATAAGGCCAAGAAAGTAGAAATAATAATAGATGATAAAATCATAGAGGAAAAGATCCTATTGTTAGCTGTAGGCAATGGCAAATACTATGGTGGTGGTTTGCCAATTTTACCAAATGCCGTAGTTGATGATGGCCACCTAGATATATGTGTTATATCTAATATAAACAAGCTTAAATTTTTACTATTATTTCCTTCCATATTCAAAGGCAATCATATTAAATATGATAAATATGTGAAGTTATATAGGGGAAAAGATGTAAGGGTTAAATCTAAGGAAGAAGTAAATTTAAATATAGATGGTGAAGTAATTCCAAATGTTAATGAAGTCTTATTTTCCATGGAAGCTGAAAAATTAAAAGTAATATGTTAAAAGTAGCCTTAGGCTACTTTTCTAGTATATAATCCCTTTCCTTATAAAAGCGAACTAGGGAGAGATATAGGCTTTTTGTAATAATGTCTGCCATATTCATTACTATAGATAGTCTAGTATTTTGTAAAACCATAAATTCCATCATACCACCAACATTTACAACCCCTGTTATAGAAATATCTCCAACGGCAGGCAATATCTTATTTACTCCTGACCCTGGCTTCAGAGGAGTATTTTTTATAGATATGTATCCTATCCTATTATAATTTCCAAGGGAAGAATCTACTGCTATTATAAAGGGTGATTTAAAATCTGCATATATTTTTTCTATTGTAGATTCAAGGTTTTTAGCATGAACTGGATTTTCTAAAGTCCCAAATAAGGCTATATCCTTATAGGATTTTATCAGTGGCAATAGCTTATGGCCAACTAAGGGCCCTAAAGAGTCACCAGTGGACCTATCAGTACCTATGCAGAGTATAATTAAATCTTCCCCTCCAGAGACTTCCCTTGATAAGTATTTATATATTAAGTCTGAAAATAGGGATATTGCAAAGGGAGAATTAGAATCTACATAATTGCACCTAGGAAATAAGTTCATAATATCCTCCTTTTCAAAGTTAAAGATACTTATGATAGAAGGGATATTAGAAGTATTACCTAAAAGCAGAAAATAATACTAATAAATAATTGACTTATTGTTTATTAAAAAAATGTAATAAATTTTTGATAAGTTAATGCAATAATTTTACTTAAAGGTATTTAAGATGCCATAAATGTTGAATTTCCATTAATAGATGAAATGGAATAAATATAAATTAATGGAATATACTATAAATATTAGACAGGCTAAAGAGTTGAAATAATGATTAACTATGATATAATTGTTACATAATGGTTACAATGAACTTTGATTATATTCAATTAATCCAAACTAGGAGGATAGGATATGGATAATCCAAACCATACAAAGCTTAACCTAGGTGAAGTGAAAGAGAAACTAACAAGTTTTATTGAAAGGGTAAAAAAAATTAAGCTGAAAAAACCAGACTTCTTTAAGGGAAATAATGACACAGATAATAAATTGAAGACTACATATCTAAAGATAGCATTAACTGTTGTAATGCTAATAGCCATAGTAGCCTTAGGTATTACAGGATACAGGGCTTATGAAGCCAGTTTAATGGCCTATGATGTATATCTTGGAGATGAAAAAATAGGAACAGTTAGAGAGCAGGATAGTGTTCTTGCTATAATGGATAGTTTACAGCAGGAATTGTCTAGAACCTATGATATAGATGTAGTATTGAATGAGGATGTAAGATTTGAAGAAACTAAGGCTAAGGACGATTTAATAACCCATAATGATGATCTAAGGAAAACCATTAAAGATAAAGTGGGTTTCCTAGTATATGGATACGTTCTTATAGTAAACGGTGAAGAAGTAGGAGCCCTTAAAACTAAGGAAGAAATAGAAGATATAATCAATAGGATAAAAGAGCCTTATGAAAATAATTTAGAAGACAATGAAATAAAGGAAGTAAAAATAGTTGAAGATGTAAAAATTGAGAAAAAGAAAATGCCCTTATATAAAATTGGCAACGGAGAAGCCTTATATAATCATCTACTTACTAATTCCGAGGAAATTCGAACCCATACTGTAGAAGTGGGGGAGAGTCTTTGGACAATAGCAAAGTTCTATGGCCTATCTGTAGATGATTTAATAGCAGCTAATCCAGACAAAAAGCCGGAAAGATTGCAAATAGGTGATGAAATAAAACTTGTAGTACCAAAACCAGTACTGACAGTTGCCACAGTTTCAGAAATAGAATATACGGAAAAAATAAAATATGAAACAGAAATAGAATATAGTGACAAAATGTATAAAACTGAAAAGAAAACAAAAGTTGCTGGTGCTACTGGTGAAAAGCGAGTACTAGCAAATGAAATAAGACACAATGGAATTTTAGTGGAGAGGGAAATAATAGAAGAAGAAATACTAAAAGAGCCAGTAACTGAAGTTGTAGTTAGAGGAACTAAGGAGCCTCCAAAGACCGTAGCCACAGGCACCTTCTTGATGCCTACTAGGGGGACTATTTCCTCCAGGTATGGTATGAGGAGGGGAAGGATGCATTATGGTATAGATATTGCAGCAAAAACAGGTACTCCAATTTATGCTGCAGATGGTGGAAAAGTAGTATATGCAGGGTATAAGGGCAACTATGGTTATTTAGTTGAAATTGACCATGGAAATGGATTTAAGACTAGATATGCCCACTGCAGCAAGATCTTAGTTAAGGTTGGAGACAAGGTATATAAGGGACAGCATATAGCAAACGTTGGAAATACAGGAAGGTCAACAGGGTCTCATTTACATTTTGAAGTATTGAAAAATGGAAAAAATCAAAATCCAGCCAATTATGTAAGATAAAGGAAGCTTAGGCTTCCTTTTTAATTTTTCTATATTCTAGAGTCAAGTAAAAATAAGACTATTAAAATAAAAAGAATATTTTCAAACAGATCCTTACCCTTAGATTTAACATCTATGCTTTCGCAAAGAACTCGACTTTCATTATTATCCTTATCATCCTCAAATAACAATTTCAAGTTTAACATACCTGCTCCCTGATTATCCTTAGAGTCCCTCAGGTCTATACAGGAAGAAATGAGTTTTTCCCTTACCTCTTCAAACTTAAGGTCTCCAAACTTATTTAGAAGCAGGGCCACAGATCCTGACACTAGGGGAGTTGCCATGGAGGTTCCGCTTAAGGAAAGATATCCATCGTAACTTTTATTTGATAAAGATCTTATATTAACTCCTGGAGCAACTATATCTGGTTTAATTAACCCTTCAATTGTAGGCCCCCTACTGGAAAAAGGAGCAATAGTATCATCTGATGGGTCTATGGTTCTTTTATCGTCGACAGCCCCAACTGTAATGACATTTCTGCTTATTCCCGGTGAAAGTATGGTACCTTCCTTAGGTCCACTGTTACCTGCAGCCACAACTACTATTAATCCAGCCTTTGTGGCAGCATCTACAGCCTTACATAAAGGATCCTTTTCACAGGGAATATTGGCAGGTGTACCCAAGGATAGATTCAATATTTTAGTATTATACTTATCCTTAGTTTCCACAACATAGGATATGGCTGCCACTACATCGGATATATTCCCTCCACCCTGCTCATTTAAGGCCTTTATACCTAAGATATTGGCCTTAGGTGCTATACCTACATACTTACCTCTAGAAGAATATCCATTACCTGCAATGATTCCAGCAACATGGGTCCCATGGCCATTATCGTCATAAGGTGTAGTTTTATTGTTAACGAAATCCTTAAAACCAATCAACCTGTTGGTGGGCCTAGTCAAGTCATAATGGGGAGCTACTCCCGTATCTATAACAGCTACAGTAATTCCTTCTCCTTCCAGGGACTTATCATGGGGAAAATGAGCTTCCATAGTTGGAGCAGCAATATCCAATAATGCATATACCTGAGAGTCAAAGCTTATGAATTCGATTTCTGGACTCTCGATGATTCTATATATGGTTTCTGTACTCATATAACCAGCAAATCCATTGATTAAAGGCAAGTTAGCCTTGGGTTTCGTTAGTAGGGAACTGATATTTTTAAAATTATTAGATGGATTTCTAAATTGAAGAATTACTGGCACTTCTTCCCTTGATTGGGACATTATTTTTGAGCTTAGAATAGGACAAAGTTTGGTATTAATTAATTTTCTCACAATAACCACCTTCCTTGTTCTATTCTATGCTGCAAAAAAATAAAATGTGTCAAAAATGAAAAAATAAAAAAGCCCGAAGGCTTTTTTAAAATATTATGCTTTATTTACTTTTTCCTTAAATATTACCTTACTTAACTCACCCACTATCAATGGTATAACAGCAAATCCTAGGATTACAGGCCAATCCTTTAAGCCAAGGGCTGTAGTATTAAATATAGGTTGTAGGAATGGTACATATACTACTAACAACAATAAGGTAAAGGAAATAAGGACTGCAAATACCATGGTCTTATTGGTGAAGAGCCCAATATTAAATAGGGTATATTTTTGAGACCTGCTTGAAAAGGCACGTAAAAGTTCAGCAGTTATTAAGGATGTAAATACAATTGTTCTTGCCTTTATCAAGTCTCCGCCATAAGCCATTAAACCCCATCTATATGATAATAAAGAAGCAATAGCTATAGCCAAACTTTGAAGGATAATTCCCCTTAGCATACTCTTTGTCAAGATAGGCTCCTTAGTATCCCTAGGCGGTATCTTCATTATATCGGGATCACCCTTTTCAACACCGAGGGCCAAGGCTGGGAAACTATCGGTTACTAAATTTAACCACAATAGCTGAATAGCTAAAAGAGGTACTGGCAGGTTTAACAATATACTTGTAAATACCAGTAGAATTTCACCTATATTACAAGATAATAGGAAGGCAACGAATTTCTTTATATTACTATAGATTATCCTACCTTCTTCTACTGCAGATACGATGCTGGCAAAATTATCATCGGTTAAAATCATCTCTGCAGTGTTCTTTGCCACGTCAGTACCAGTAATACCCATAGATACTCCAATATCAGCTTTCTTTAAGGCCAAGGCATCGTTTACGCCATCGCCAGTCATGGCAGCTATTTCACCGTTTTCCTTTAAGGCTGTAACGATTCTAACCTTATGTTCAGGGGATACCCTAGCAAACACCTTAACTCTTTTTACTACTTCTTTTAATTCCTCATCTGAAATCTTATTTAATTCATCGCCCATTATGGCTTCATCTATGGATTCAGCCATACCTAGTTCCTTGGCAATGGCAAAGGCTGTTTCCTTATAGTCACCTGTAATCATTATGGTTTTTATGCCGGCCTCTTTACATTTTCTAATGGCTTCCTTAGCCTCTGGCCTTGCAGGGTCAATCATACCTACTAGGCCTACAAAGATCATATCAACTTCGTTATTATCAGGAGATATTTCTTCTGGCAATTCATCATATTCCCTATAAGCCAAAGCTAAGACCCTTAGGGCATCCTTTGAGAAACTACTATTTACTTCTAAGACTTCCTTTTTCATCTCATCATTAAAATCTAATATTTCACCAGAAACTTTTATTTTGCTGCACCTATCTATAACTATGTCTGGAGCACCCTTTGTAAAGGATACTACCTTACCGGGCAAGAAGTTTTTATGGAAGGTAGTCATCATTTTTCTAGCTGAGTCAAAGGGTATTTCTTCAATTCTAGGATATTTTTCATTGGCAGTGGATTTTTGGATGTTCCCCTTAGCAGCTAAGGTTATCAATGCTCCCTCTGTAGGGTCTCCAATTACCTTATATCCATCTTCAGTCTTTTCCAAATCTGCATCGTTGGCCAGGACTGCTATATTTAGGAGGGTATTTAAAAACTCAGTGTCCTCCACCCTATTATCTTCTATCTTAAACTCACCCTTAATGTCATAGCCAGTTCCGGTGACGTCTATGACTTTTCCGTCTGTATACAATTTAACAACTGTCATTTCATTTTGGGTTAAAGTACCAGTCTTATCTGAACATATGACTGTTGTAGAACCTAAGGTTTCTACAGCCAATAGCTTCTTTACAATGGCATGTCTCTTAACCATTTTATTCATTCCAAGGGCCAAGACTATAGTTACAATGGCAGGCAAGCCCTCAGGAATGGCTGCAACAGCTAAACTAATTGATACCATGAACATCTCCAAAAGTTCTCTACCTTGAAGGAGTCCAATTAGGAAAACTACAATACAGATAATAATAGTGGTAATACCTAAAAACTTTCCAAGGCGGTTTAATTGCTTCTGTAGTGGAGTTGTTTCATCTTCATAAGTTTGAATCATAGTTGCAATTTTACCTATTTCTGTGTTATGGCCTGTTTCTACTACTACTCCTTTTCCCCTACCATAGGTAATGGAAGTACTCATGTACAACATATTTTTCCTATCTCCTAAGGAAATGTCTTCCTGGTAAAGGGCTTCACTGTCCTTTTCAACTGGAACAGATTCTCCAGTTAAGGAAGCTTCTTCTACTTTCAAATTTGAACTCTCTAACAATCTTAAATCAGCCGGTATTATATCTCCTGCATCTAAGGACACAATGTCTCCTGGAACTAAGGTACTTGCAGGTACCTCTGTCAAATGACCGTTTCTAATTACCTTAGCAGTAGGAGATGCCATTTTCTTCAAAGCCTCTAAGGCCTTTTCAGCTTTTCCCTCCTGGTATAGGCCTAGGAGGGCATTTAATATAACTATTGCTAAAATAACTACGGCGTCTTTTCCCTCGCCTACAAAGAAAGAAATAAGGGCTGCACCAATTAATATTAGTATGAGGAAATCAGAGAATTGAGCTAATAACTTAGACAAAAAGCTCTTCTTTTCTTCCTCCTTTAATTCATTGGTTCCGTATTTGCTGATTCTTTTCTTCACTTCATCATCAGTAAGTCCCGACTGAGGATCAGTTTCTAAGCTAGATATCAAATCCTCCTTGCTTATTTTATACCAGTCTTTCATTTCATTCCCCTTCCTTGTAAATCATATTAATAATTTTTCCAAAAATTATGAAATAAAACAAAAGACCTTTGCTTAAACAAATATTTGTTTAAACAAAGGTCTTGCTTCCTAAATAATTAGGTAGTTAGCCGGGAAATCCGTATTGACGACTAACTAATTATAAGCTACTCCCCTTATCCTATCTTTTTATTATATATTACAATTAATTGGAAATCAATACAAAAGTTAAAAAAACTTAGGCTTATTTATGATTTGACAATAAATATCCTTTATTAGATAATCATATATGAGGAATAAAAGGTAAAATTTTATTGGAGTGATTACATGAGTAGCAAGATATTAGTCATCGATGACGAGAAGGCTATTGCTGACATAATCAAGTTTAATCTTGAAAAAGAGGGATATAAGGTAAGTACTGCTTATGATGGAGAAGAAGGTGTACAAGCAGTTGAGGATATACTTCCAGACTTGGTTATCTTAGATATTATGATGCCCAAAAAAGATGGCTTTCAAGTTCTTAAAGAGATCAGGATGAAGCATAATTTCCCAGTAATCATGCTTACAGCAAAGGAAGAGGAAGTGGACAAGGTATTGGGTTTAGAACTAGGTGCAGATGATTATATAACAAAGCCCTTTAGCATGAGGGAATTAACAGCAAGGGTAAAGGCGAATTTGAGAAGGGTCAATTATTCCAATTCTACTAATTCAGAAAATACTAACTCTATAATTACTTCTGGAGATTTAGTTATAGATTTGAATAAGTATGAAGTGAAAAAGTCAGGAAAAGTCATTGAATTGACCCTAAGGGAATTTGAATTACTTAAGTTTTTAGCAACTAGCTCAAATCAGGTTTTTTCAAGGGAACAGCTACTTGAAGAAGTATGGGGATATGAATACTATGGAGATATTAGGACTGTAGATGTGACTATTCGAAGGCTAAGAGAAAAAATCGAAGATGGAGATGGAGAATTTAAATATATCATAACTAAAAGAGGTGTAGGATATTACTTCAGGAGGGCATAATTATGTTTTCTAGCATTAAATGGAAATTCATAGTAGTATATTTTTTGCTAGTATTTATAGCTATGGTCATTGTAGGCATATTTATAATAAGCAAGCTAGAATCCCAACAAATAGCTAATATTACTAGTACTATGGAGCAAAGAATAGAAACCATACTAAGATCATCCTCCTACTTAGCAGAAGATGACTGGCTCAGTGTACAAGCAGAAATTCAAGAAACAGTTAATGAATGGAGATTGGGTACCAACGAAACCTTATATGTAATATTTGGAGATGAAGTACCAACTATAATAGCCAGCACGTCAAGGAATAGTCACAAAATTATTGGACAAAATGCCTTATCTTCTAAATTGGACCCCACCTTAATACTAAGGGCCTATGATGGGGATAAGGCTAATGCAATTAAAAATGATCCAAATGAAAATACTCGAGAAAACCATGTGGCTTACCCTGCCTTTACTGGAGTTGGTAAAGTAAAGGGTGTGATTTACATGGTTTCTGATCTTGAAAATGTTTCAATTACAGTTAATGAATCTAGGAGAATCTTAACTAATGCAACTTTTATTGCCCTTTTAATTACAGTTTTCTTAGGTTACTTAATAGCATCAAGTATTACAGAACCCATTAGGGATGTGACAAAAAAGGCAGAAGAAATGGCCATGGGTAACTTTGACCAATTTGTTGAAGTAAGGTCTGATGATGAAATTGGTCAATTGGCCAATATGTTTAATCATTTAACCTTGAAATTAAAAGATACTATACAGGAAATGGATTTAGAAAGGTCAAAGCTAGATACTATCTTTAGCTACATGGCAGAGGGAGTTATTGCAGTAGATACAAACGGTGAAATAATACATGCTAACCCCATTGCCTTAGAATTGTTGAACCTAAAGAAAATTGAACTTGAAAAATATATTGACTTAGAAAAGGCACTTCCTTTACAAATAATAAATATTGGAGATATCGATTATAATGACGAAAAAACCTTAGAGGGAGAAACAAATTTTGAAATTGGATCCCAGGTGTATAAAGTAAAATATGCCCCCTTTAAAAATGAAAAAAAAGATATTGGAGGACTAATTATAGTATTTCAAGATATAACTAAGGAGCATAAACTAGATAATATAAGAAAAGAATTTGTAGCCAATGTGTCCCATGAATTAAAAACCCCTATAACCACTATAAAGTCCTATACTGAAACCTTAATGGATGCAGGAGTAGATAATGAGTTATCCTTACAGTTTCTATCTGTTATTAACAACGAATGTGACAGGATGGCTAGGCTGGTAAGAGACTTACTCCAGCTTTCTAACCTAGATTACCAAAAGACTATGTGGAAAAAGGAAGAGGTTTCTTTAGCTAAACTCTTGAAGGATGTATTACTAAAATTAGATTTTGCCCTTAAGGAAAAGGAGCATGAACTAATACTTGATATAGAAGATGATTTACCAGATATGGTAATTGATAGGGATGCAATTGAGAGGGCAATAATAAATATAATTTCAAATAGTATAAAATACACCAATAAAAAAGGAAAGATTGAGATTTCATTAAAGAGTTTAGATGACTTTATCTACATTAAGGTTGAAGATAATGGAATAGGTATTCCAGAAGAAGACCAAAAAAGAATCTTTGAAAGGTTTTATAGAGTAGAAAAGGGAAGAAGTAGGGACCTAGGAGGAACAGGATTAGGCCTTTCCATAGCAAAGCAGATAATTGAAGCCCATGGAGGGGATATAATACTTGAAAGTATATTTGGAAAGGGAACAAGTGTTGAAATTAAACTGCCACTTAAACATGTGTAATTCAAACTTAATGCTATTGTAACAGTTTTGTAATATATGTACTATATAATAGTACTAACCAGTAATATAGACAAAGGAGGGTATTTGAATGTGGAAAAAAATCATAGCTGGTTTAATTATTGGGATTGGAATTATAGCTCTTAGTTCATATGGCCATGCTCAGAAAGCAACTGATAATGTTAAGGTAGAACAAGAAGTAGACTTGTCTAAATACCAGATAATTAGACCTGAGAAAAGGGCATATTCTATTGAAGAAAAAATCGATTTTATAAATGGTATAGCGCCACCTGGGACTACCATTACTATAGAAGTTTATGGTACTACAGACCTTACTAGGAAGAACTTTAACCTATTAGTTTTGCCTTCTGAAGAAGATTATATTGAGGTCTATAGTGATACCATTGTTTCAGGCAATTCTGGTACCTTTAGTAAACAATTGGAATTAGTAACAGGCATCAATAAGGTCATCATTAGATTTGGAGTAGAAGGAGTGCCTGCTGAAGAGATTATCATTTATGTAAATCCCAAAAATAATAAAGAGATAAAACGACCCAATAATCTAATGGACTTATTAATACAACACTAATACTTACAAATGATATTGGAGTTGATTTAAAATGAAAGAAAGATTCAAAACATTTATGTTGATATCATTAGTAAGTATTAGTTTATTGCTTACTAAAAAGCTGTGGATCGAATTGCCAAATGAAGTGTTCAATTTTTTTGAAAATAGGGATAAGGCTTATAGCGTGTCCTATTTATTGTCGGACATGATAATGCCAAATAAATATTTGTTAAACTTCAATGATAAATATCATACTCTTTTCTATGATGACTCTAAGCATGGACTTTGGACAAACACTCAGAAGATATTAGCTACAACTTTAGGATCAGATGACATAAAAATTACTGATATTTCAAGGGATGAGTTTTCAACTTATAATTGGAAGCCATCTATAGTCTTTTATTTTCCAGAAAAAATAAATACTTACCTTTTGGCAAAGGCCCTAGATGTAAAAGATCCTAATCTTATAGTAGATACAATATCTAATGTAAAGAGTATTTATATTTATTTAGGCAACGGGGATCCTTTTTTTGTTTTATCAGATGATGAAAGGCATAAGCTTATCCACAGTAATTCTATAGATACTGAAGGTTTGAGACAACAATTTCTTGCCATAGAGCAGGATGCAATAAATCAGGAAAAAGGTTATAACTTTTATTATTCATTGAAGGACACTTACGGTGCTGATAAGGATATTTATGTTCCGTATGAAATGAATGGTACTGTACCCATTGTATATGTGGAGAATCAAATTAGGAATCTAGACTTAAAGGGAAAGAGAGAAATTGCAGAGAAGTTTTTTGAAAAGAGCATAGATTATATTAGGGAGATAGTAGAGGGAAACGAATCGACTATATACGAATATAATAATAAGGTATTAAAATTAAATGTAAATGGAACTGTTGAATATTATCATCCATTAGATGAAACTGTAAAAAAGAGAAATTTATATGAAAGCTTAATTACTGCAGCAGATTTTATATCTAAAAATGCAGGTATTACAAAGGGGATGTATTTGGATAAATTTGAAGAAATTAAGGTTGATGATAGTGTAGGATATAATTTAACATTTAAATATAGAGTAAGAGGTTTACCAGTTATCCTTGGGAATGAAGAGGTCGTTGATTTTATTGAAATAGAAGTATTTAACAATCATATTAGGTCTTATAAACATTTTATAAGAAAAGACATGAACAAGGTTGTAAATAGTATTCAAGAAGGAAAGAAAATGTTACATTCCTTCGATATAATAGATATGAACTATGACCTCTTAGTGGAGGAATATTTAAAGGAAAACAAAGCTGTAAAACGTGAAGAAGTGGCCTTAAATGAAGTTTTATCCTTCATAGAAGATATTAACCTATCATACTTCGACCCATGCTTAAAGGATATTGAAGATGAGTTAATTCCTGTATGGGTAATAAATACAGTAAATGGATTATATGCCTTTAATGTTTACAACGGCTCTTTAGTCTACGAAAAAACTGGTAAATGATGGATGGTGAAATAAATGGATTGGTCGAAGGCAAAAACCATCTTAATAATTGCATTTATAATTACTAATATTCTTTTAGTATATGTTTTGTTGACCAGTGAAAAACAGGTGGAAATAACTCTAAAGGATAGCTTTGTAAAAGATGTTATCGAAATCCTTGGGAGAAAGAATATTACAATTAATACGGAAATACCTCGTGAAATTCCTAGTTTAAATACCCTGTTGGTGGAATATGAAACTATAGAGCCTTATGAAATAAACAGAGATTTTTTTAATGGAGAAGGCAAAGTTGAAAACAAAAGTCTTGGAATAATTGAAATAAGTTATAGAGATGAATTTATAACTATTACAAACAATAAGACCCTTTTATATACCAATGATAGTATAGGAGAAAAGTATTCAGATTTAGATGAAAATAAGGCTGTAGAATTGGCATTGAATTTCTTAGAAGAGAAAAAATACGATACTTCTGATATGAAACTATCCTTTATAAAAAGAGATGGTAAAGGCTTTAGTTTAGAATTTACCAAGGTATACAATGATAGGTATTTAGAAAAGTCCAATACTACTATCCTAATAGATAGTAGTGGTGTAAAGAAGATGGAAAGGATGTGGCTCAATCCAATTGATGAAGGGGAAAAGCATATTTATATAAATACTGCTCCTAAAGCATTATTAAGCCTTCTAAGTGAGGAAGAAACCCATGGAAAAACCATAGGGGAAATATCCTTATGTTATTATTTTGATCCTGCAGAACAGGACTTTGTAGACAACCCTAAAGAGGCTAAAAGAGGGAAAACTGTACCTGCTTGGAGAGTATTATTTGAAGATGGCACAAAGATAATCATAGATAATTATTAAAGAAGAATTCGTCATTCTTCTTTTTTTTGTTATAATATAAGAAAGCAAAAATATGGAGGAAAAAAATGGAGCTAAGATTTTGTTCACTATCAAGTGGAAGCAGCGGAAACTGTCAATACATAGAAACAAACAATACGAGATTACTAGTGGATGCTGGCCTTTCAGGTAGAAGAATTGAGAGCTTGCTAAAATCCATAGGGGTAAGTCCAACTTCCCTAAATGGAATCTTAGTAACCCATGAGCATAGGGATCACGTTAAAGGTGTAGGGGTATTATCAAGGAGATATGATTTGCCCATATATGCAAATAAAAATACCTGGCTTGAAATGGAAAAAATCATTGGAGAAGTAAAAGAAAAGAATATTAAGGTCTTTGAAACGGATAAATACTTAAATATAAATGATATTGATATCCACCCTATTAAAGTCTTTCACGACGCCAAAGAACCTGTTGGATTTATTTTTTATTACAATAAAGTAAAATTAAGTATAGTTACAGATACAGGCTGGATAAATGATACTATAAAGTCTGCCATAAAAGGCTCTGATCTTTACCTAATGGAGTCCAATCATGATGTTAAAATGCTAAAGGAAGGCAGTTATCCTTGGTATTTAAAACAGAGAATTTTAAGTACTAGGGGCCACTTATCAAATGATGATGCAGGAAGAATCCTAGGAGAAGTTATTTCCGGAAATGGAGAAGTAATACTCTTAGGCCATTTAAGCAAGGAAAACAATACTGAGTACCTTGCATATGAAACAGTAAAGGAAAAAATTTTAAATCAGGGAATAGATATAAATAGGGATATTATCTTAGACTTAACATATAGGGACAGGGCTACTAAGGTATATTGTTTTAAATAAGGGGGATATTATGGGTAATTATGATTATAATTATTATTCTTACAGTAGGCCACCAAGGCGAAGAAGAGGCTTGTTCTCTTACTTTATCGTAGCATTAATGGGAGCAATAATAGGAGGCATTTTTAGCTCCTATATTGCCCCAGTCTACCTGTACGGAAAAATCCTACCTATGCCAGACTTATTTACAAGGAAAGAAAATACTGTTATTCAAGAAGTCAATTTAACCCCTACAACTGAGGAGATTTTTGCAGTAACTGCCGTTGCAAAAAAGGCAATGAGTTCAGTGGTAGGTATCACTACAGTACAACAGGTTAGGGAATTATTTTGGGTAAGAGATGTACCGGGTGTAGGTTCCGGTGTAATAGTGGATAGCAATGGGTATATACTGACAAACTCCCATGTTGTAGCCGACGGCAATGCAAAGAATATATCAGTACTTCTTGAAAATGGAGAAAAACTAAAGGGGAAGGTTTTATGGAACGATGCAGTATTGGATTTGGCCATAGTTAAGGTGGATGCAACAAACCTACCTGCTGCCGATTTGGGAGATTCAGATTCCTTAGAAGTGGGAGATTTGGCAGTGGCCATAGGCAACCCATTGGGCTTAGATTTCCAAAGGTCTGTAACCTCAGGAGTTATTTCAGGACTCCACCGCTCTATTAAGATAGATCAGTACAATGTAATAGAGGACTTGATACAGACTGATGCTTCCATAAATCCTGGCAACAGTGGAGGACCTCTTTTGAACCATAAGGGAGAAGTCATAGGTATAAATACTGCTAAGATAAAAACTGGTGAAGGACTTGGCTTTGCCATTCCAATAAATTTGATAAAACCCATAATAGAAGAAGTGGCTAGGGAAGGCAGTTTTACAAATGTATATATTGGATTTCAAGGTACTGAAATAGAAAGGTATGAAATCCAATACGGAGTAAAACTACCATCGGATACTGGAGTTGTAGTAGTAGACGTACTGCCAAATTCTCCGGCAGAAAAGGCCAAAATAAGGCCCTTGGATATAATCTTAAAGATAGATAATGAAGAGATAGAGACTATGACCCAATTGAGAAAAATCTTATATAGGTATCGAATTGGAGATAAGGCTGTTTTAACCATAAATAGAAATGGAAAAGTCATGAAAGTAGAAATAACATTTACTAAATTTAATATATAGGAGGAGAAGATGCGGATATTATTGACAAATGATGATGGAATAATGGCGGAAGGTATTTATGCTTTGGCTAAGGAATTGGAAAAGGAACATGAAGTAATAATTATTGCCCCTGAAATTCAGAGGTCTGCTCAAAGCCATGCAGTTACGATAATGCAGCCTTTAACAGTAAAGGAAGTAAAACTAGATGGATTAAAATCTAAGGCATATAGTATTTCAGGAACTCCTGCAGATTGTATTAGGGCAGGATTGGAAGTATTAATAGAAGGGCCTGTAGATTTCGTCTTTTCCGGTATTAACATGGGGTTAAACTCTGGTATGGATATACTTTATTCCGGAACCGTATCTGCTGCCATAGAGGCTAATATATACGGGATTCCATCCATAGCTGTATCTGCAGAGTTTTTAAACGGAAGTGTCAACTTAGAAGTTGCAACCAAGTATGCAAAAGAAATCTTTGATAGGGTTAAGGAAAGGCTGGTTAATTCTAAAATAGTACTGAACATAAATACTCCCCATAGAGAAAAGGATGAGATAAAAGGAATAAAGGTATGTAAAATCGGTGGAGTAATATATGATTACTATATCTTAGAGGAAGATGAAAATAAGGAGAAGATAATAAAATTAAATGGTAGAAAAAATACAGAACCGGATAATGATACTGACAGATACTATTTAAAGGAAGGTTATGTAACAGTAACCCCCTTACATTATGATTTAACTAATTTTAAATTATTGGAAGAAGTGAAAAGCTGGCTATAATAAGGAGGTGGAATAATGTTTAAAATTAGAAGCAAAGAAGAAGTTCTAAGGAAATATAAAAACCGATACCCAGAATTAGATAAATTTGCCCTGGAAGAACTGTCTAAGGAATACGATAGGTATTTAGATTTAATCAAGAACTTAGAAACTAAAGAAGATGTTATGGCGGTTTTTCAAGAGGAAATTGAAAAAAACGAAAGAAGATATAAGGACGATAATCACATGACAGCCCTAGAAGGTTCACCTCATGAGCAGTTTATGGATATATTGGCAACTTATGGCATGATCGTTTTTTTTAGGGACAATATGATAGAGTAATGAAAACAAACCTTACTTTTGATTTATCCCTGTCTGTAAAGAATGATGATGTAGAAAATAATGTATTCTACAGTGAAAATATGAGCCTAAATCGGGAATATACTTTGGAAGTACTTATGACATAGATACTAGAATAGGCAGTTATGAGTGGAAAAAGGTATTATTTGGAGTTTGGAAAGGATATAAAGGCTTATGATAGGTTTTACCGTTAAATAATGAGAATAATAAGCTTCAAATCAAGGTATATGATGATAAAGGAAGCCTGTTAAGGACTATGGAATATAATATAATGAAGTCAAAATAAGGGCTAGAAATAAAATTAAACAAATAAAAGGCTCTTTGTCAATATTTGGGGTGGGATTTTCTTAAATCCCGCTCCATTG
>ERZ773359.672-NODE-672-length-48960-cov-21.226459_pt1 | contig 48960 bp, 52 predicted proteins | sample MGYA00374955_ERZ773359 | MGnify/ENA primary metagenome ERZ773359 (study PRJEB29098, sample SAMN04486028) | biogas fermenter metagenome | study: EMG produced TPA metagenomics assembly of the Biogas fermentation microbial communities from Germany - Plant 4 DNA1...
AAGGAGTGTAACCTATCTCTTGAACCATTTTTGTTACCCATGTCCTGACTGAACAGACTGAACAACACTTAACCACTAACGACTAACCACTAACCACCAAATGTACAGGACACCGGTGGACACTGACCCCCCGGAAAAACTAAGTGACAGAGAAATCATCTCTGTCACTTATCTGAATTTTCATCAATTCTAACCTTACTGAATGTTGGTATCCTAGGCCTAACTTTTAACCCTGCGGGTAAGCAGCATCACACCTGCCAGTAAGCAGATACCGCCTGTGATAATCAGCATCAGCTGCTCAACTGCGCCACCGGTTCGGGGTACTCCGGAATATCAAACTATCCTGTTCTTCTCATCCACAAAAACCACACGAGGCTTATGTTCCCGCGCCTTTTCCTCCTCCATCTGCATATATGAGAGAATAATCAGTATATCACCAGGCTGGCCCAGGCGTGCCGCAGCTCCATTTAAACACACCTGCCCTGAGCCCGGCTCCCCTTCGATGACATAGGTTTCAAAACGGGCGCCATTGTTGTTGTTGACCACCTGCACCTTTTCATAGGGAAGGATGTCAGCTGCCTCTAAAAGGTCACGGTCGATGGTGATGCTCCCTACATAGTTTAAATTGGCATCTGTTAAAACAGCCCGGTGGATCTTCGATTTCAGCATACATCGGTACATGGCTCCACCTCCAGATCGATGTTATCGATCAGCCTTGCTTTCCCTACATAAACCGCAGCAGCCAGTAGCACATGGCCTTTCAGCTCCAGCAATTCAGAGAGGGTATCCCCATCCACCACCTCCACATAGTCAACCCGAATGCCGGGAGATGATTCTAAAAGCTGCAGGATCTTCTCTTTTACCCGTTTGGGATCCCGCTCACCCTCTTGGATCAGCTGTTGCCCGGCTTGCAAAGCTTTTGGCAGGGCTAAGGCCCGCTTTCTTTCTTTAGGGGAAAGATAGGTATTGCGGGAACTCAAGGCCAACCCATCTTCCTCCCGAATGATGGGACAGCTGAGGACCTCCAGGGGCAGGTTCAAGTCCTGCGCCATCCTCCTGATCACAATAGCCTGCTGTGCATCCTTCTGTCCGAAGTAAGCCCGGTCGGCCTGGGTAATGAGAAAGAGTTTGCAAACAACTGTGGTCACACCCTTGAAATGGCCTGGACGGGAAATGCCGCACATCTTCCCTGTGACTTCCCCGGTTACCTCCACATAGGTGCTGTAGTTCTCCGGGTACATCTCTTCTTCTGTAGGGGCAAAAACATAATCCACACCCACATCTGCAGCCAGTTTATTATCCCTTTCTAAATCCCGGGGATAGGTGGCAAAATCCTCTTTAGGTCCAAACTGCAGAGGGTTGACAAAATTGCTCATCACCACGATATCATTTTCTTTTCTGGCTCTCCGGGCAAGGCTCAGGTGCCCCGCATGGAGGAAGCCCATAGTGGGGACCAGGCCGATGGTTTTTCCCTCTCTTTTTAATCGCAAACAGATCTCCTGCATCTGTTTAACTCTTGTGATCAACTCCATGATTTTATCCCCTTTTTACAGCACTTCTACTTCCCGTAGCAGTGTTCCGGGCCCGGGAAGACACCTCCTTTGACCTCTTTTTTAAAGGTTTTCAGTGCTTCCAGTGCAATAGCGCGCAGATTGGCATACTGTTTCACAAACTTAGGCGGTTTTCTGTCTGTGCAGCCCAGCATATCATGAACAACCATAACCTGCCCATCGCAGTGGGGCCCTGCACCACAGGATAGCGTAGGTATCTTCACCTTTTCAGTGACCTTTGCTGCCACATCTGCAGGAACACACTCTAAAACCAGCGAGAAGATTCCTGCATCCTCAAGGATCAGAGCGTCTTCAATGAGCCGCTGTGCTGCCTCATCGGTTTTACCCTGCACACGGTAACCACCAAATTGATGAACCATCTGTGGAGTAAGCCCCAGATGCCCCATCACAGGTATTCCCGTCTCCACCATAGCCCGCACAGCTTCAGCCCTCTCCCGGCCGCCTTCCAGTTTGACAGCATGTGCGCCAGCCTCTTTAAGATAGCGGCCTGCATTCCAAACAGCCTCTCCTATAGTTGTCTGGTAATAGAGAAAAGGCAGATCCCCCACTACCATCGCCCGCTTTGCTCCCCTGGCCACTGCAGCGGTGTGGTGAAGGCTCTCCTCCAGTGTGACCGGCAGAGTGTTTTCATAACCGAGCACAGTATTCCCCAATGAATCACCCACAAGCAGGATATCGATTCCCGCTTCATCCAACAGACATGCTGTGGGATAGTCATAGGCTGTGAGCAGTGTGATGGGGTCCCCTTTCTCCTTCATTTCCTGCAGTGTTGCCGTTGTTACTCGAGACATTAAAAAACCTCCTTTTTTTATGTAAATATCCGCTGAGAACGGCAGAATACGTGAGTTGCGACCTGACAGATTAGCTGTTGTCAGCCTTTGGCTCCTCTGCCTCTATTAGCTCCTGCTCCCTGAGACCAAACAAATTAGCTGTCCTCAGTGCAAACCTTGCCAGTTGTTCTTGAGCAGTGATCTGATGGCTGTAGCCTGTTTTTCATTTATTGTTCCTTTTTTAAGAGCTGCATCAACTGTCACCAGGCCGAGAGTCCGGTAAACCCTCAGCAGCTCAGGCAGTTCCTTCATGGCATCAAGATGCTTTTCCAGAGTGCCCAGATCCCCCCGGGAAATTGGGCCGGTTAAGGCCTGGGGTATCCCCAGTTTTTTGATGTTTTCCAGTGTGCCCTCAACCAGAGGCAGAAAAGCCGGCAGCCGTACCTCCTCAGGCACACCGGCTGCAGCCAACAGATCCAAAGCGGTCTTCAGCAGTCCCACCAAATAGTTGGAAGCTACACTGGCTGCTGCATGGTAGAGCACCTTGGAATTTGAATCAAGTTTAAAGTGTTTCCCGCCCAGTTTTTCAACCATCTCCTGGGCAAAACTATAACCCCTTGTGTCCCCTTCGATGCTGAAGTAGGTTCCTGGGATAAGTGTAATGGCTTGCTCTACACTGGCAAAGGATTGAATAGGGTGAACTGATATGTTGATCGCCCCCTTTTCTGCTGCAGGCTCCAGCAATTGTGCGGTATGGGCACCACTCATGTGCAGAACTATTTGCTCAGAGCGAAAACCGTCCTTTTCAGCTATTTCCTGCGCCACAGAAGCAATGGCATCATCTGATGTTGTGATAAAAAGCACCTCAGAACGCTTTGCCACATCCTCTTTGGATAGAACTGGGCAGTTCAGCCGTGTTGCCAGCTTGTTCGCTGATTCACCGGTCCTGCTGGCTACTCCGGCGATCCTATACCCTGCTCTCTGCAGCAGAATGGCCAATGCAGAACCCACTTTACCGGCGCCGACAAATCCGATCTCCAAAGTCTTCGCCTCCATAATTGATGATCAATCCCTTTTTAGCTTTTCCCGATTTAAAAACGTAAAGTCACTCTTGTCATCAAATGCGCCCTAACCCCATAAAAACAAAATGCCCCCTGAACAATGGTCCAGAAGGCAGTAATATACTGCAATATTAGCAACATTACCTTCCGTCTCAGTCCTTGTACAGGTACAAGCGGTTGGTCTTTAATATTTTCAGGTGGTCTGGTCTTTACTCGGTTTTTCCCGGTATGGTACAGGTCCCATCCGGCAAACCGCGCAATAATTATAACATGACACTAGCCCTGAAACAATCTGATTTTTTCCACTTTTTCAGTTTTCATAAGCATATCTAAATGCTCCCGGGTTGTTTTTCCATCAGGGTGGACGAGGTCCGGGGCAATTTCCTGAAGAGGAATCATGACAAAGCCGCGCTCATACATCCTGGGATGGGGGATAATCAGCTTTGGAGTTTCAATGGTCCGGTTCCCATAAAGCAGGATATCCAGGTCGATCACTCGGGGGCCCCAGCGGATCAAGCGCTTTCTACCCAGTTTATTTTCGATCCCCTGGAGAAAGGTAAGGAGTTCCTCCGGTGTGAGAGTTGTTTCGATCTCCATCACCTGATTGAGGAACCAGCCCTGATCAAGGTAGCCCACTGGTTCTGTTTCATAAAGAGAGGATAGCCTGATGACCCTCAGCTGAGGATGGCTGCCGATCTCCAGGGAGGCCTCTTTGAGAAAAGTCCTTCTATCCCCCAAATTGGACCCCATCCCAATAAACGCGTGATGGCAGCCTTCACTCACTTCCCCTGCACCTTCCTCTCCTGATCTCCACCACCACATCGGTAAAGATTCCCTTTAAGGGGGCATGGGGTTTTTTCACACGCACCACCACTTCATTTAAGAGAAAACCGGACAGAACCTCATCAGCGATCCGTTCTGCCAAAGCCTCAATCAACTGGAAACGCTCACCGGTAACAATCCGCTCCACCAAAGCAAAAACCCTGCTGTAATCAACAGTCCTGCTAAGGTCATCCCTTTCCCCCGCCTCCTGCAGGTCACAGAACATCTCCAGATCTATAATAAATGGCTGGCCTAACTCCTGTTCAGCAGGCATTACACCATGATAGCCGTAAAACTGCATCCCGTTTAATATGATCCGGTCCCTTTTGTTTATCATTGCACACCAGCTTCCTTTATCGCATCAGCCATGCGGACAGCACGCACAGATTCTTTTACATCATGAACCCGGACAATATCTGCTGCGCCCTGGGCGATCCCCCAAACTATAGTAGCAAGACTTCCCTCTAACCGCTGATCCTTAGGGAGTTGCAAAGTATTGCCGATCATGGATTTCCGGGAAGTTCCTAAAAGCACCGGTTTCCCCAGAGAGCGAAACTCCCGCAGATGGCGCATCACGGTCAGGTTCTGCTGTGTATCTTTACCAAAGCCGATCCCTGGATCGATGATCACCTGGTCCGGATCCACACCGGCTTTTTCGGCGATCTCTATACTCCTTCGCAGGAAAGCTAAAATATCAGCCATCATGTCCTGATAGTCAGTGCCGTGCTGATTGTGCATAACAATCACCGGCACCTGATATTCTCCGACAACTCCGGCTATATCGGGATCTCTCTGCAGTCCCCAGATGTCATTGATCATGTGTGCTCCCGCTTCCAGCGCGATCCGTGCGGTTTCCGCCTTATAGGTATCTACAGAAATAGGGGCCTTTATTTCCTGCACCAAACGCTCCAGCACAGGTAGAATGCGGCGGATCTCCTCCTGGGCAGGAAGGGGCTCTTCGGTCCATGTGGCTGGACGTGTTGACTCACCACCGATATCGATGATATCGGCTCCTTCCTCCACCATTTTGTGAGCATGCTCTACAGCTAGCTCAGTATCAAAAAACTTTCCACCATCGGAGAAGGAATCCGGTGTCACATTCAGTATTCCCATAACCAGTGTGCGCTCACCTAATTTTAAAGTATAGTCCCGACAGCGCAGAATTCTGGATTCTTTGTTGTCGTAATTATTCAGAACAGCTTTGATCTCATCTGCCAGCCGGCGCAGGCCAAAGGGCTGCATCTTCAGTTTTTTGCAGAGTTGCTCATACTGCCGCAGGGTGCCCATCAGCAGAACATCGGTCTCTTCTACGGTTAATCCTCCGGCTTCCCTGGAGAGAGCTGCCTCACCACCCCTGGAAAGCATTTCCTGTTTGAGGATCAGAGCAGCCTTGATGCCCAGCCTCTTTACCTTGATCACCCGGTGCACTGCCTTGGGTATCATCCATCTGATTCCAAGCCGGTCAGCACCTATATCAGTCAGTGCCTGCTGTGCATCCTCTCTTCCTTCAATCAGCACAACATGTAAATTATGTCCTTTACTCCCTTCCATCACAACCACCCTTTTACCTTAAGATTAAGCGATCAGTGGGACAGGTTGACTGATCGGACCGCGCGAAGGGACTGTCCCCCTGATCGGTCTAGTAGATTAGGACTAGGTTGCCTGTTTCCATTGTGGCGAATTTGTAGCATTTCTCTTTGGCACTGCACTGATGGCAGGCACGGGAAAGGTTATCTGCCCTGTACAGCAGTTCCCCCAAGAGAGACATCCCCTGTCTCTGCTCTCTGTGCTCTCTGATCGCCCGGGTGATGATCCGTATCTCCTGGGGTGAAAAGACTGCGCGACCCAGAATCTCTTCAGCCATTTCAGCACCGATGATCGAATGGTCCTCCCCTGTTTCATACTGGCGCCATCTTCCGATGTCATGCAAAATCCCAGCTGCATAGACCACCTCTTTGGCTGCCTGCAGGCTGCTCAGATTATTATCCTGACAGAAACTCACCAGACCATCAGATTCCAACAGCAGAATATAAGTGATCCTTGCTACATCCACAAAATGCTGCAGGTCATGCTTGCAGAATTCCCTGTTTTCTTCTGTTGCTCTGTTTTTATCAAGGCACTCCCGAAACAAATGATCCCGTACAATGGCATCGATCCGTTCCATTTTATTCTCCTTTGTTATAATTTTTGGAAAACCCAAGGCTAGGGGTCCACCTTCAGTTTATCAAAAACAAAGGAAAAAAAACAGAGAAAGCCCTGATAAAACAAGGCTTTCTCCAATAAATTCTAAGACAGGAATTAGAACAAACCAGTGACCTGGCCTGTCTTGGTATCCACATCGATCCGCCGGTAGGCCGGGTTGGAGCCGGTACCTGGCATCAGGCTGATAGCGCCAGCCATCGGGCAGAGGAACTTGGCTCCACCGTAGACCAGGATGTCCCTGATCGGCAGTCTCCAGCCCTTGGGCACACCCTTCAGGGTCGGATCATGGGTCAAGCTCAGGTGGGTCTTGACCATCATTGTGGCATAATCGGCATACTGAGGATCAGATTCAAACCTCTTGGCTTTTTCTTCGGCTAGCGGAGCCCAATCCACACCATCTGCTCCGTAAACCTCTTTGGCGATTATTTCTACACGCTCACGCAGCGGCATCTCCAGCGGGTAGAGATACTTGAAGTCAACCTCTTCTTTGCAGGCATCCATAACAGCGTCTGCCAATTCAAGTGCACCTTCGCCACCCTTCATCCAGTGATCGGAGACAGCTGCCCGGGCACCGGCCTGCTCAGCGATCCTCTTCACAAGAGCCAATTCGGCATCGGTATCAGTGTAGAACCTGTTGACACAGACAACAGGCTTGATCCCCGACTTCTTGACCACATTGATCATGTGTACCAGGTTCTCGCAGCCCTTTTCCACCAGTTCGAGGTTTTCTTTGGTGTACTCTTCCGGAATCGGGCGTCCAGGTACTACGGTTGGGCCGCCACCGTGCATCTTCAGGGCACGGACTGTTGCTACAAGTATTGAAACATTTGGTTTCAAACCACTTAAGCGGCACTTCACATTCCAGAATTTCTCAAACCCGATGTCTGCAGCAAATCCGGATTCTGTGACATGGTAATCAAAGAGTTTCAACCCTAAGCGGTCAGCGATAATTGAGGACTGACCGATGGCAATGTTAGCAAAAGGACCGGCATGGACAAAGCACGGCTGATGCTCCACAGTGCAGCAGAGGGTCGGGTTGATGGTATTGCGCATCCAGGCACACATGGCACCATCAACTTCGAGATCAGCGGTTGTGATCGGGTTGCCTTTCTTATCATAGGCCACAACGATCTTGCTCAAGCGATCTCTCAAGTCCGGCAGGTCTTTTGCCACAGCCAGAATGGCCATCAATTCTGAGCTAACGGCAATACCTGTCTTTGACTGCATCAAGAAACCGTCCTTTTTGCCTCCGAGCCCGATGATTATATTGCGCAGTCCCTGGGCAGCAAAGTCAATAATCCAGCCCATCTCAATATTCTTCGGGTCAATATCCAGTCTCTTGAGTCCTCTTTCAGCAAGTTCTTCATCATCATAATTAGCCTCATGCTGCATCCTGGCGTTCAGGGCTACCATTGCCAGGTTATGGGCATTCATAATGTCGTTTATGTCCCCAGTAAGACCAAGTGAAAATTCGGTCATCGGGATCAAAAGGGCGTTCCCACCACCGGCGGCAGTACCCTTAATATTCATAGTAGGCCCGCCGGAAGGCTGACGGATGCATCCTCCAACATTTTGCCCCCGTTTGCCGAGGCCTTCCATAATCCCCATGGTAGCAGTAGTTTTACCTTCGCCCAAGGGTGTAGGAGTGATAGCGGTAACTTCAATATATTTACCGTCTTCTTTGTCTTTCAAACGCTCCATTACTTTGAGAAAGTCTACCCTCGGTGTTCTTCCGTAAGGAATCAACTCATCTTTCTCGAGACCCAGTAAATCAATGTACTCTTCTGGGGTTGGCATATTCTTTTCTGCTTCTGCAGCAATCTGCCAGTCTTTCATTTGAGTAGGATCAAAAGGCATAGAATAGCATCTCCCTTCAATTATCCTTACATCATTTAACCAAAACGCTCCAACACAAAAAACTCAGGCCCCTCTTCTTCTCAGACAACACCTCCTTACACATATGATTCCTGGTTAAATATGAGAAACTTGACAATTATTTGTGCGATGAGTAATTCCTATGCACGTTTAGCCAGGAATAGTTGTCCCTAATTTATATTCGCCATTAATTCTATTTTTCCTACTTATAGAATGATTAAATTTTAATACCATACCAGGAGAGAAACGATCAAATTAGTTAATACAGGAGGCATTTAAGCCTCCCGAAAAAACATGTTCTTCCAAATGCTATTCATAGACCCAAACAGCCAGGCTCAGTTCATAATTACAGATCTCCTCTTCATTAAAAAAGAGTGATATCTCTCTGGCTGCACTTTCCGGAGAGTCAGAGCCATGGATCACATTTCTGCCGATATCGATACCAAAGGTTTCTCTGATGGTTCCGGGAGCAGCCTTTTTCGGATCAGTTGCTCCCATCATCCCCCTGACTAAACTGATACAGTCCTCTCCCTCAAGAACCATGGCTACAACAGGGGAGGAGGTGATGTATTTTACCAGTCCCTCAAAAAACGGTTTACCACGGTGTTCACCATAGTGTTTGGAAGCCAGTTCCGGTGTGATCCGGAGCATTTTCAAGCCTGCTATTTTCAGGCCCTTCTGCTCAAACCTTTTGATAATTTCTCCTATTAATCCCCGCTGGACACCATCGGGCTTGACCATCACAAAAGTGCGCTCCACTTGTTATATTTCCCCTTTCACCTTTTTCTATATTTCCAATTATACCAAATTTCTATATCTACAATTATACCACTTATTGCTTGAGCTTTATGCATGAGTATCACCGGTATTGGTGAATAATGACCAAAAAAAATAAGGAGCCTTTAAGCTCCCTGCATAAGTGATTGAAATTCGCTGGCTTCTATGGTTTCCTTCTCCATCAAAGTGGTGGCAACCAGATGGAGTTTATGGATGTTGTTTTCAAGGATTTCCTTCGCTCTTTGATAACAGTTTTCTATAATGCGCCGGGCCTCCTTATCTATAGAAAAAGCGACCTCTTCACTGTAATTTCTATCCCGGGAAATATCCCGCCCCAGGAAAACCTGTTCCTGCGGCCTGCCGAAGGTGAGGGGCCCTAACTCTTCAGACATCCCATATTCGGTGATCATTTTGCGCACCAGTGTTGTTGCCCGCTCTAGGTCATTTTGTGCACCTGTGCTAATATCCTTTAGGACCAGATCCTCTGATACTCGCCCTCCCAGGAGAGTGGTGATCTCATCCAGCAGTCGGGATTTAGTCAGATAATGGCGGTCCTCAGTTGGCAGCATCAAGGTATAGCCCCCGGCTCTCCCCCTGGGGATAATGGAGATCTTGTGTACGGGGTCTGTGTTAGGCAGCATACTTCCCACAACCGCATGCCCTGCCTCATGGTAGGCCACCAATCTCTTTTCTTCCTCACTCATTATCCTGGACTTTTTCTCAGGGCCTGCAATAACCCTTTCTACCGCATCCTCAAGATCCTCCATGCTGATTTTCTTCCTCCCCCGCCTGGCGGCAAGGAGTGCTGCCTCATTAATCATATTAGCCAGATCAGCTCCGGTGAAACCCGGTGTGCGCCGTGCCAGCACATCCACATCAACATCATCTTCTAATTTCTTGCCACGCATATGTACCTCAATAATATCCCTTCTTCCCTGCAGGTCAGGACTGTCAACCACAATCTGGCGGTCAAAACGTCCCGGACGCAGCAGAGCCGGATCTAAAATATCCGGACGGTTGGTGGCTGCAAGGATGATAATCCCTTCATTGGCATCAAAACCGTCCATCTCCACCAGCAGCTGATTAAGGGTCTGTTCCCGTTCATCATGGCCGCCCCCAAGGCCTGCTCCCCGCTGTCTTCCCACTGCATCAATTTCATCAACAAATACAATACAAGGGGCATTCTTTTTTGCCTGATCAAAGAGATCCCGCACCCGTGCTGCGCCAACCCCCACAAACATCTCAACAAAATCAGAACCGCTGATGCTGAAAAAGGGTACACCAGCTTCCCCAGCTACAGCCCTGGCCAAGAGAGTTTTACCTGTGCCTGGGGGTCCGTAAAGAAGTACCCCTTTGGGGATCCTGGCACCGATCTCATTATAGCGCTTGGGTTCTTTGAGAAACTCCACTACCTCTTCCAGTTCCTCCTTGGCCTCATCCACACCTGCTACATCTTTGAAAGTAACCTTTTGTTTCTCAGGATCCAGCATCCTGGCCCTGGTCTTACTAAACTGCATTACCTTGTTGCCGCTCCCCTGGGTCTGCTGCAGCATAAAAAAAAGGAAACCTCCGATCAGCAGAACCGGCAGCAGTGTAGAGAACAATCCTGCCCACCAGGGAGCTCCCTCACTGGGTTGATATTTGACAGTCACTCCCTTTTCCTGCAGCTGATTATGCAGGGTTTGATCAGAGGCAGGGGCGTAAAGGGTAAATTTATCTCCCTTTTTGGTTTCCCCCTCAATCTTATAATTATCTTCACCTACTGACTTTAAGGTAACACTCTTGATCTCTCCTGCAGCTAATCTTTCAGTAAAGGAAGAATAAGTCCACTCTGCGGGTTTGGTGTCCTGGGGCATGGTCATCTTCAATCCCATAGCCACTACTACCAGCATAATAAGGTAAATTGATATGTTTCTAAATAGATGATTGTTCTTCACCATCATCCTCCTTATCTAGTTAACATCTATTGATCAGCAAATCAGTATCAGGCCCCATCTGATAGCTCGGTAAGTTCACCCCTCAGATCAGGCAGCACTTAATCTCCAAAACCTTTAAAAGAGGTCAGCTCCTAAAGCTTTGGCTGAAATGTGCAGTCAGCAAAAGAACCTGTCTGGTATCTTCAGTTACCGGTGCTGCCGCCCCTCTCTTGTAACCCACCACCCAGCAGATCTCGCCATCTGAGATCAGCAGAGGCACGAGATCCCGTTCACTGAGGGGAATCTTCAGTTCAGTAAAGAGTTTTTTCACCTTTTTTTTGCCCTCTAGGCCAAAGGTACGAATTCTGTCACCTTTTTGCCGTGTGCGGACACACAAAGGTAACTTTATTTTATCATAATCGAAGCATACCTGGTAGTTCTCCGGTGGAAAATAAAAGTTTCCCTGATATGGTTTAATCTCCGCTTGAATGGTGACACCCAATTCCGGGATTTCTGTTATACCAGGGATGTTTAAATCCCGCTTGATCTGCTCCTTTACTATAGTAGGTTTGTCCTGCTTGCTACCGGTACTGACCCAGAAATAATTACTTTCTTTGAAAATCCTATTACCGTGGGGCAGATGCATCTCCCCTCCCACCTGGGACTCCTGTAAAAAGGAAATACAGCTGTCATAATGCTGGTACCCCACATCTTTTAACCCGGCTCCTGACTTTTTGATCAACAAACGCAGCAAACGCCGCTGGAGTGCCAGGGGAAGGGATAAAAAATCTGTAAGATGGACTTGGATCTCCCCCTCCCTCCCCCTCTCTCCCAGTTTTCTCAGCATATATTTTGCCAGGCCCTCCAAAAATTCGTTTTCCTCTGACATAATATGAGCCAGCTGGAGCACCGCCCGCTCCACCCGAGGGTTAAAAAACCGGCGCAGATAGGGCAGCAGCTCCACCCTGATCCGGTTGCGCATATATTCTGTAGTCAAGTTTGTGGCATCTGTGCGCCATTCTAAACCCCGTTCACGACAAAACTCCTCGATCTCTTCCCTGGTAACCCCAAGGAGGGGGCGAATAATTTCTCTGTTTTGCAGCGGTATCCCGGTGATCCCCGCCGGGCCCGTTCCGCGCAGAAAATTGAACATCACGGTTTCCACCTGATCTCCGGCATGATGACCCACAGCAATCCTCTGGGCACCCACCTTCTTGGCTACATGCCTAAAAAATTGATAGCGGGCTCTCCTTCCCGCCTCCTCGATACTCAGCTTATAAATACAGGAAAGCCTTGACACCCGTGCATAACCCACAAAAGCCGGAATTCCCAGAGAACGGGCAAACTTTTGCACAAAAGCGGCGTCTTCCCCAGCCTCTCTGCGCAAAAGGTGGTTAAGATGCGCCGCATAGAGTTTCAAAGAATATTTAGGAGCCAAATCATTTAAAACTGACAGCAGAGCAACTGAGTCAGCCCCTCCGGAAACACCGACAACAATCCTCATCTCAGGTGCGATTAAGTTCTTTCTTTTAAGCAGTTGCTCCACCTTTTCAGTAAAAGCAGGCATCGATCCTCACTCCAGTTCCTGCTCCCGTTCAAACCGCGCGACCAGCACTGTCATATCATCCCTGTTCTCAAAACCGGCTGTTTTCAGAGCATATTTCAAAAGCAGGTCCGCTATCAGCTGTGCCTCCTCAGTAGGCAGTTCCTGCAGGTAAGAATAGAGCCAATCATCAGATTCCTTCCCATCAAAATTGGCCTCTGTGACACCATCAGTTGCCATAATAAGTATGTCTCCGGACCGGATCTCCCTTGCCAAAACTTGAGCATCCACCTCATCTAAAATCCCTGCAGGCCAACAGCTGGACCTGATAACCTCAACAGCCCCTCCTCGTTTCAAATAGCTAGGAGGCGCTCCCACCTTCAAAAACTCCACATGTCCGGCATTTAGGTCAATAATAGCTGCATCAATAGTGGCAGCACTCTCTTCCCCACCCCTCAAGTAAAGGGCGGTATTTACAATACCGGCTGCATTTTCCGGACTTACACCACTCTCCACTAATTGTTCGATTAATTTTACCACAATCCTGCTTTCTCTGGCTGCATTCACTCCTGCCCCCATCCCATCGCTCACAGATAGCAGCATGCGGCGCTCACTGAGGTGTGCTATACCCATGCTGTCCCCACAAAGAGCTTCACCAGGTTTCGAGCGCTGGGCAAATCCCACCTCCGCATGGATCGGCTCACCGGTGCAAGAATCCTGCTGTTCTCTATTGGGGAAAAAGGGCAGATACCTCCATGCTGCCAAATAGACCACAACCGCGATCAAGCTCGACAGAAAATGCTCCTGGAGGTCGATCTGTCGATTGTAACTGCCGGAAAACAGTAAAACCGATAAGAAAAAGCCCAGAATTACCCCGGCTGGCCCCCAGTTTTTCAATAACCCGGAAAAAAATCCGGTCGCTGCAAAAAAACCTGTCCGTGGTAGTACCACAGCAAGGTTTCCGGACAGCATCCCCAGAAGGACCCCCGCAGCAGCAGCAGAACCGCTTCCCCAGCCCCCTGCTGCCATCAGCAAAACACTCCTGCTCATTATATCCCCAATTTTTGCAGGTCCAAGTCGGAGGTCACCCAGTCCGCAGTAAACCAGGACAATAACCAAAATAAAAAAAAGCCCTTTTTGTTTTTTATAGTCACTGAAAAGGTAGTGAAGGGGAACAGTGAATATGCCGGCAAGCATTGATTCACTGAGCAGTCCAGGTAAAAACCCGATTTGAGATCCGGTGATCAGAAGATAGATATATTTAATGCCAAAATTGATAACCCCTGTTAATAAAACAGCAGTGTACCAGTATTCTTCAAGCTGTTTTTTTAGCTTGCGGCCAGCAAACACTGCTGTGATCACCACTAAATAATCCACTGCTATCGCTGTGTCGGTGAAAACAGGCGGCCTGAAAGCAATGCCGGCAAATATTCCTATCAGTGAGGGGAAAAACAATTTTCCACAGCAAACAGTTCCTGTTAATGCCAGGGGACAGGCAAAGGGTGCCAACCCGCCTAAAACTCCCCTTCCACCGGCCAAACCCATCAAAAGTAGGGAAATATACCAGACCGGTTCAGTTTTTAATGCCTGCATGCCTGCGGCCAAATACCGGAGCTTGCCGAAAACTACAGCCATATCGTTTCCTTTCCTGCCACAATATTCCAATATATTATAAGCCATCTCAGGTGCAAAATTTGCTGTTTTCCTGCAGGAAGGGTAACGACATAATAAGCAAATATACAAACAAAAAACCCACCGTACAAGGTGGGGTTATATTTGGTGACCCGTAGGGGATTCGAACCCCTGTTACCGGCGTGAAAGGCCGGTGTCTTAGACCACTTGACTAACGGGCCACATGGTAGCGGCGGCAGGATTCGAACCTGCGACACTACGGGTATGAACCGTATGCTCTAACCAACTGAGCTACGCCGCCGAACATTTGGTAGCGGGGGCTGGATTCGAACCAGCGACCTTCGGGTTATGAGCCCGACGAGCTGACCGCTGCTCCACCCCGCATCGACAGTTATCATTATGCATGATCATTTCAGATCTGTCAAGGGGGTGAACTTATTGACTTGCTGATAATTTTTTCTTCCTATTAACCTGTTCCTCCAGCCATTGGACCCAGGGCTCAAATCCCTGGTCAAGACGAGCAGATACCCGGAAAAGCTTGAGCTCATGATTGATCAGCTTTAAATCCTTTTCCAATAGATCGATATCACAGTCTGTATAGGGAAGGAGATCCATCTTATTGATCAATACCACCTGAGACTCCCGAAAAACCAGCGGGTATTTAGCAGGTTTGTCATTCCCCTCGGCAACACTTAAAACAGCCGCCCGGGCATCCTCTCCCAGATCAAACTCAGCAGGGCAGACCAAGTTCCCCACATTCTCCACAATTAAAAGATCCAGGTCATTCAGGTCCAGATCATCAAGAGCAGGCTGCACCATTCTGGCGTCCAGGTGGCAGGCACCTGCTGTGTTGATTTGAACCACAGGTATCCCGAATTTTTCGATCCGCTCTGCATCTTTGGTGGTATAAATATCCCCCTCAATAACCCCCAGTTTCAAACGATTGGAAAGTTTTTCAATGGTCCTCTCCAATATGCTGGTCTTCCCGGAACCGGGAGAACTCATTAAATTTAGCACAAAAAGGCCTTTTTTCCGAAAAAGTTCCCGATTTTCTCTGGCGACTTCATCATTTTGCTGCAGCACCGGAGTCGCCATCCGCACTTTAACCATTTCCACTAATCTCCTTCATAATAATCTATATAAAGTTCTCTTCCAGAGGCTATTCTTACATTGGGACTGGAACAGTTAGGGCAGACAAAAGCAAAATCTTCAACACCGAAGTTGTGGTGGCAGTCTCTGCATTCTCCACGCACAGGTTCCTTCCGAATCTCCAGAACCGCATTTTGAAATAACTCTTCCTCTTTAAAGCTTTCAAAGGCAAGCTGAAGAGCATCAGGCACCGCCATGGTCATATCCCCTACCACCAGCATAACTTTGGAGATTTTCTTGATATCGTTCTCAGCAGCACTTTTGCGCAGTTGATCGACAATCCCCATCATCAGTGACAGTTCATGCATAAGACCCCACCATTTCCCTGTTATATTATCCCCTTTTCTTCATTTTAAGCCACTTCTGTCCATATTACAACCACTGAACCATTCCCCGCGGACAGTTCTACTGTTCGGCTGTTCGGCCTGTAAATCGGCTGGTTTAACGGGTTGTAATTGACGGCGGTCATGGCGGAAAAAACCGTTCAGCCTGTAAATCGGCTAGTTTAACCCTACCAGCGCAGCGACTTGCGAAGGTTGTTACTCGTCCTTGATGAAGGAGCAGGTAACGATAGCTGAAGCTCAACAAGGATGTTGAGCCAGGCGACTATGCGCCACGGAAGGCGTCATAGGAGCCGGTCAGCTATCGTCTGCGACGAATCTTAGGACGAGTTCAACCGGAGCTTAAAAGCAAGCGGCAGGGTTAAACCAGACTCGTCAGAAACCGCGGGAAATGTCTCTTTTTTCGGTCTAAAGGGCAGCAAGCATCTTCTCCGCTTCCTCCAATACCTTTTCACAAGCAGCCGGTACAGCCGCGGCTACCTGTGGGGATAAGCCCTCATAAAAGGCTTCTTCGGTCAGAATTTCAACACCTATGATCCGCAGTTCCCCAGGGAGTCTGCCCAGTTTACGGGCCATATCGATGGCATCGATCACATTGAAGCCATGGAGACAGAGAGGAAGAAAATCCCGGGGTGGCAGGGATGCCCCATCAAATACATGGATGGTTCCCGGATCTGAACCGCTCATCACAGCATCAACGATGATCACTTTTTCTATTCCCTCCCATAGATCAAGGAGATTGAGGCCGGGTGTTCCGGCCTCAATCACTTGAACCCTATCCGGGAGATTAGATTCTTTTAATCTCCATGCTATATGCAAACCTACCGCATCATCTGATGAGTAGAGATTGCCACAGCAGATAATGAACAGATCCGGTTTCATTTAGCCCTCCCGGCGTAGATTGACCTTGATGGAGTGGGTTGCACATGACTGGCACGGGTCATAGTTGCGGATCATCATTTCACATTTTAAAGTTAATTCCTCATCAGATAGGTTGAGCAGTTTTGGCACAAAGGATTCGAAATCTTTTTCCAGGTTATAAACATTTCTAGAGGTAGGTGCAACAATATCCCATGCCTGGCAAACACCATCTTTATCAATTTTGCCGCCGTGGCAGCAGATACCCCGGGCTGCCTCAGTAATCGCATAGCCCTCTCCGGCTTTGATCTCGTACTTGGGCTCCTCATAGACTGGATCGCCAATTTCATCAATCAACTCTATAGCTGTATCAATTGAATGAACCAGTTCTATACCCCTGGCAATAATGCTGTGGAACGGGTTGAAGCTTGGAACGCTAAATCCGACTTCTTTGGCGATCGCCTGGGCATCTTTGGAAAGCAGATCGAAGTTGTTGTTGACCCGGGCAAGGGGCCCTACTAAGAATGAATCCCGTCCTTTGACTATTGCATGCTTGCAGTTGCAGCCGGGCACATGTTTTTCAATGAGCCACTCCGGATACTCCCAATCAGGCACATCAAGCCCCTCAGTGGAGACAAGCCGTCCCCCATTGATGGGGTATTTGCCCTCTTCCCGGAGAGATACGTGTTCACACTTCCGAACCAACTCAGGATACGGGTCCTGAGAGGCAATCTTTGCTGCCAACCGTACCGTCGCCAGTGTGAAATCCTTGGCTTCCTTGAGCCGTTCCTGTATTTTCTTCAGCTCTGAACCGGAAGGAACAGCGGTAAAGCCGCCCACTACAGAGGTCCTGTTCTGGATCTCATTACCCTGGATCAATACACTGATGTCATTGCCCAATCTCTTGAGAGACAAAGCCTGTTTGACCACAGGCAGCAGTTCCTCATTCCCGGCCATAGCCAAAACGCTCTCATAGCCCAGGTAGTCAGGTGCTGCCAGGCAGTAGACATGCAGGGTAAGGCTCTGGATCCAGTCCCCATAGTGCAGCAGTTCTCTCAATAAAGTGGTCTGCAGGCTGACCTTAACACCCATCGCCCTCTCTACTGCTCTTACTGCAGCCAGATGGTGCCCATGGGGGCAGATACCGCAGATCCGCTGCACCATTTCAGGGATCTCATCATATTTTCTCCCGATCAAGAAGGCCTCGAAAAACCTGGGGGGCTCCCAGACTTCCCAGCGGGCTTTTTTGAGCTCACCATTGGGGCCGATTATGATATCAATGGCACCATCGCCTTCTGTCCGAGCTATATAGTCAACAAATATTCTCCTATCGCTCATACTGCCTCAGCTCCTTTGCTAAACTCCGGTGTGTTCCCTGCATACTTGCGGAACTTGCGTACCACATCATCCCTGGAAAGACCAAGATCAATAAAGGTCCTGGCCAAAGATGCAGCATTGCAGTCACTGGCAGGGCCACGGCATCCCTCACAACCCCGTCCAAGGCTGGGGCACTGAGCTCCACAACCAGCTGCGGTTACAGATCCCATACAGGGTATCCCCTTGGTCAGTACCAGGCAGTTGTTCTCTTTCAGCTTACATTCATTGCAGACACTGTGGTACCGGAACAGCGGGTTAAGCCCTTTAAGAGCGCTTGTAACCAGCATCACGAATTCATCTTTATCCATCGGGCAACCCTTCAGATAGGCATCAACTTTTACATAGTAGTCGATACCGTGGGCAGGGAAAGATTTCAGGTCCCACAGCTCAGTGTAGACCTTTTCCTCCATCTCTTTTTGGGTCATACCGCAGAAATTCTTAACTGATGGGATACCACCGTGACAGGCACAGGCACCTTGTGCTACCAGGATACTGCACTCCTCACGGATCTTCTTGAGCTCCATAAGCTCTCTTGGTGAAGTAACAGCACCTTCAACAAAACCTATATCATATGGTCCCTCAAAGTTCTCCCGCTTGGCCATTACAAAATAGCGAATATCAACTGCACCCACAATGTCCAGCAAAATAGGTTCCAGGTTAAGCACATTGAGCTGGCATCCAGCGCAGGAACTGAACTTGAAAAAAGCAATTGTCGGTTTCGCCAACTAGCACACCTCCTTAAAAGACCCCGCCAGGAAGGTCCATGATATCAGCATACCGGAATACAGGCCCATCTTGACAGACAAAAACCGGACCCATCTGGCAGTTTCCACACTTCTTGATCCCGCAGCTCATGCGCCTCTCCAGAGAAACATAGATCTGTTCAGGACTCCAGCCGCGCTTCAAAAGATCAAGCACAACGAACTTCATCATGATATCTGGGCCGCAGGTGACAACTATTGTATTAGCTTTGTCCACAGATATTTTATTAAATAAAGTTGTAACAACTCCAATATTGTGACTCCACTCAATACCCGGCGGCACCATATCAACTGTCAGATGCAGTCTGGTGTCGGGGATTTTTCTCCATTCATCATACTCATCTGTGAAAAGCATGCCCTCAGGTGTCCTGCACCCATACAGGATCTCAAACTTACCGTACTGGTCCCGGCGTGCCTGAATATACTTGATTACCGGACGGAGGGGAGCAAGGCCAATACCGCCGGCAACCAGGAGTACATCTTTACCTTTCATTTCTTCTACAGGCCATCCGAAACCGAATGGTCCGCGGATACCGATAATATCCCCCTCTTTGAGCTCAGCGAGAGCATTGGTCACATTACCGACTGCCCGTATTGTATGCTGGAAGACCCCTTTCAGATCCGCGCAGGAACTAATGGAAATAGCGGATTCGCCAATTCCAAACACACTGATCAGGTTGAAAACACCTGGATCATAAGTATATGCTTCCTGTACTTCGGGATCTACAAAGGAGATAGTATAGGTGCGAACATCCGGTGTTTGCTCTTTAATGGATTTGATCACAGCCTTCTGGGGTTCCCAGGGGTTAAGCTCAGGTTTTACTTTCTTTTCTGGTGGTGTGTACAGTTTGACCTCTTTATCCGGGTTGGGATCAGCTTGAATCCTGGCCACAATATCCACCGGATCGATACGTTTGATACAAGTGGTCACACAGCGACCACAGCCAACACATCCAGGAGCCTCAAACTGCTGCTGATAATAGGTCAGCTTATGGTACATTCTATGCTTGATGCGGGCTTCTCTATCAGGCATAAAGATGTGGTCCATGGCAACCCGGGAAAACTCATAAAACATACAGGAATCCCAGAACCGCTGCCGTTCACCCTTCTCCAGGGTTAGGTCCACATAGTCCTTCACACCAAAGCAGTAACAGGTAGGACAAACACTGGTACAGGAACCGCAAGCCAGGCACTCTTCCTTGGCCTCCTGCCACACCGGATGATCATAGTTTTGATGAAGCAGAACGCCAAGATTATCAGCATCAATACGCCTGGTGATCTGCTGCTGTGCAGCCCTTAGACTCCTGTTCCTGGCAATATAGTCTTCATTGGAAGCTGCGCTGAGCCCTTTCACCATTTCTCTGCCTTTGTCACTGCCTACTTCTACTATATATCTGTCACCCAGATCGGTGAGGCAGAGGTCAAAGCCAATATCGGCAGAAGGACCAGTATTAAAGGAAGCACAGAACCCATCGGAGCATGGTGAAACACAGTTCAGTGCGATGATAGCAGTGTTTTCACGGCGCTCTTTGTAATAGGGGTCTGGATAAGTCTCTAAAAACACCTTATCAAGGCTTAACAGACCATTCAAGTCACAGGCGTGCACTCCGAAAAGGACACGTTTCCCTACTTTTTCCGGGGTTTTCCCCTCAACAGCATCCTCAAACTCAAAAAGAACTTCCCCTGGCATGTGGATAAACTTTTTGGCCGGAGGCAGAATAGTAGTATCATAATCAAGGCATAGTGCCTCTACATCATCAATGGGCGCGAAAATATATTCCTCCCCTTTGGCAACCGGCCCTAATACCTCATTATCTCTTTTTAATTCGGCCACAAAGTTACCCAATTCTGCTTTTGGGAGTACAAAAGCTTCCACTGGCTTAATACACCTCCTACAAATATACAGTTTTAATTGAAACTCAAAAACAATATCCTAGTCTATGCAATTGCCACCCCCTTTGGGTTTATTTAATCATATCGACATTGTACTGTAACAAGATTATTTCTACATTTATTAGGTTATTTCCTTCTATAAAATTTGTTTTTTCCCGCGAAAAAAGGGTAAGAAACTCTATCAGCAATTAATTTGTAGCCAAAATAGCGGCAAAAACACAACAAAAACGCGTTATCCCAACCCGTTTTTGTTGAAATATGGTGAAAAAAGGGGGAAAAGGGCAAGTAAAAGTAATGAAAGAAAAGGTTAATTGAGCATCAATTTTGCTCCCGCAGCCAGCAGAATAATCCCTAATAGCTTCCACCAGGTAAAGGGAATGGCTCGCAGGCCGAACAGGCCAAAATGATCGATGATTAGAGCTGCAGAAACCTGACCCACAATGATCACAGTAGTGGCTACGGCAACACCCAGTTTAGAAATGCTGGCCATCACCGTATAGAGGATAACAATGGAAAGTATACCGCCCAGGTAGGCAAACCAAGGAGCATCCCCCAGACGGGTCAAATTGCCGTGCCCCAGGCCTAGGCACAGCATCACCAGCAGTGTAGCTGTGCCGATAACATGCACAACAAAATTCGCCTCCATCAGACCGATTACTTTACTTAGTGCTGTATTAAAAGAACCCTGCAGTGCCATAGAAACACCTGCAATCGCAGCACTCAGGAGGGGGAGGAAAGCAATTTTCATAACAAACTCCTTCCAGCATGATTAGTTGTCTAAGCCAGTTTTTTAAAGTGGTGCCATTTCTAAGATTATTCCATAGAGGAGATCGGCCTCACTCACCACAAGGGTCCCGGCTTCCAGATAGCGCAGAATCGCCCAGAGAATAGTAACCCCGGCAACAATAATATCTGCCCGTTCAGGCTGCAGCCCGGGAACCTTTTTTCGTTCCTCATTATTCTTTGCAGCGAGAAAAAACATTATTCTCTCCACATCATGCTCGGTAAGGGTATAACCATGGACTGATTGAGGATCATATACCTCCAACTCCTGACAAACCGCAGCTATAGTTGTGATGGTTCCCCCTACACCGATAAAAAACGGATCAGGCAAGAGCTTAATTTCATCCAGAACATCTTTCATAGGAAGGAGTATTTCTGAAAGGAGACATGGCTGCTCAGTTAATCGAACAGCACCAAGGGGTATGCTGTGGCAGCACAGTTCGAGGCTCCCCTTGTGAGGTAGATAGGTAAACTCAGTGCTCCCACCGCCGATATCGATGATCAGCCCTGTTCCTTGAGGAGAAACGGAATGGCAGGCACCCAGGTAATTGAGACGGGCTTCTTCGGCCCCACTGATTATCTGTATATCCATCCCTGTACTCCTGCAGGCCTGATCAAGAAAAAAAGCCGCGTTTGCTGCTTCACGCACAGCACTGGTAGCGACTACTCGATAGCGATCAACCTTAAATTGCTTGATTAATTTAAGGTATTCTTGCAGAACATTTATGGTCCGCTCCATAGGACCCTTCCCAAGAATTCCCTTACCGGTCATCCCTTCCCCAATTCTGCAGGTTCTCAACGCGGTAAAAACCGGTTTAATGTGTCCTCCCTGCGTATCAGCGATCAATAAACGGCATGAATTGGTTCCGATATCGATGGCGGCCAGCCGGTCAGTCAAATTATATCACACCCCGTTTAATCACCGATTACAGCATTCTCATCAGGGATCTGGACCCTACCAGGTACTGCTTCACGGATCGGTACTTCACCTGGCTTAACAAGCCCCAACTCCTCCCGTGCCCGCTCCTCAACATAGGCATCACTGGAGTAGTAATCGATCTGTTTCATTATTTCTTTTCTTTTCGCCATCAATTCCTGTTCCTGGAGTTGGTAGTTTTTTAAATCACCCTTCAACTTCCAAATCTTAAGTTGAACGGGGATCAGAAGCAGACATACTCCACCACAGATCAGGGCTAAACAGATGAGACGCCGCTTCCATACCGCTATTTTTTGCCTGCTGTTGAAATTTTTATTCTTTTTCCAACTCACCTGATAACTAACCCTCCTCTTCATTCTCTGCTCCGAATAAACCAAGGTCTGTGGGGATCACAATGACCACCTCATAACCCTTGCTGCGTGCCCGGCTCAAAAGGGTTGCCACTGTAGCAGAATTGACACCCAATCTCTTGGCGATCTCCTCATTTCCCAGGCCTGTTTCTTTGAGAACTACTGCTTGTTTTTCTCGAAAACTGAGTTTTTCCGCTCCGCGAATTTCTATATGCATGAGGTCCCACCGTACTGGCTAATCAACTTATCCACAAATTGTGGACAAATTGTGGATAATATTATTACATATTTCTACCCCCATCATAAAATCCCTTCTCCAGCCACAAAAAATTTTTTCTGGCCCAGCCTAAAACCACAGTTGTTATTATTAATCAACAGCTCACTGTTTATATCTTCATATAATATCTTGAACAGATTGGATGAACAGAAAAAATCCACAAGGAACTGCTGCATCAAAATAGGGTTTTCCACATTACCAACAACCGAGGACTAGCCCTTTCTCCGCCATTCCCAGATCCGGCGCCTGATCAAACGCCAGCAGTAGGAGAAGGGGAGAAGAATGAGGCGAAAAACACCGCAGATAAACTGCATAGCATAATTCAGCACCCAAACAATCAAACGGAAGGGAAAAAGAATAATCTGACCGCAGATTATTAGGGATTTTAACAGCAGACAAAAGAAGCGTCCGATCTGAAGAAAACAAAAGTAGAGCGGCTCTCTCACATAGGGGCTGACAAACTTGAGATAAGCCACCATGCCGGCGGGCAGGAAGAGGATGGGTAAGAAGCGCATCACTCCTCCTGTGATCTGGAAAAAGACATAAAAATCTATACCTGCACAAATGACCCAGAAAAAAAGGTCACTGAGCTGTGTGGATAGATATCCCTGCCTGATTTGCCTGCGCAGTAAACGGTAGCAGTCAAAAAGAAGGCCATTACCGGCTCCTAACCCGGTGACAATCAGAATCAGCAAAAACTCCTGGGCCACCGTTTGTGTCATTTGATCAAACGTTGAAGAATATTTTTACCTTTGGCTTTGATTTTTTTGCCGCGCTGCTCACTAAATCCCAGGGAGGTGATCAGGCCCTCGACTATCAATTCCCCGGAAGTCAGGTCCAGATGGGTGATATGCATCCCATCCCCCTTCAGAATCAGATTTCCGATCCCTGTTTCCAGGACAATCTCCTGTTCATCAAAGCTGACCACCTGCTGTACCCCGGTTGTCCTAAACCTTTCTCTGTTAGTCAAAGTCAGTTCTTGGTCCTGCTGCGGCAATGGGGGTCCCTCCTTTCATACATTCCTCTTCCATAATATGTAGTGAAAGGAGCAATTAGACCCTCTATCTTTCTATCTGTTTGGAGCACAGCTGTTCATAGAGCATTTTCCCTAAACCAGCTGTATCCTGGCCAGCCAACAGGAGAGCATATTGCTGATCTAAAAGATCTGTATAGATGTGGCTCTGGGAGGATTGGTTCTCCCCACTGAAATTAATAGACCTGCGGGCGGTTTTAAGCAGTTCCATCCAGAAAAATGCCTCAAACTCCCGGCATGCCTCTTTGAGCCGTACATCCTGGGCAACTGATCTATCAGCAGCGGTGTTTGTTATCTGACCGATGCCTAGATACATTAAATCAACCCCCCATAATTTCCCTTTCTCTTAACGGCGGAGGTTGTTTATAATGGAGAGCATCTCATCTGAGGCCTGAACCGCCTTGGAATTGAGTTCATAGGTGCGCTGAGCGGTGATCAGCCTGACCATCTCATCCACAACCTTAACATTGGATCCTTCCAGAGAATACTGATGTATTGTAACCCCTGCATTGGATATTCTTGCTTCTCCCGAAGCTTCGCTGCTGCGGTATAGATTGTGCCCTACCTTTTCCAGGCCCGCCGGGTTGTCAAATTGAGCTATAACCAGGCGCCCTACAGGGACCTCATTTCCCTCAACATCCAGATAGGTGATCCTGCCATCCTGAGAAAAGGTTATGTTGTCTGCCCCAGGTAACTGCTGCCCTCCTTCTACCTCAACCCTATAACCATCTGAGGTAATCAGGTTGCCTGCAGCATCCAGCTTAAAGCTCCCATCACGGGTATAATATATTTCTCCCCCTGGCCCCCTCACAACGAAAAAGCCAGGGCCTGAAAGGGACAAATCCAGCGGGTTTTCCGTCTGCTGAATATCCCCCTGCTCAAAGATAGTATAGGAGGCAGCAGGGCAGACACCCAAACCCACATCAAGCCCTACCGCATCATAGGCTGTGGGACGGTGGATGGAAAGATAGATTAGGTCTTGAAACTCGGCCCTTACCCTTTTGAAACCGGTTGTATTAATATTGGCCAGGTTATGGGAGATCGTATCGATGTGAAACTGCTGAGCACTCATTCCTGCAGCAGCAGTATAAAGAGAGATCATCAACAGAATCGCCTCCTTTAACTTTGAAAAACCCGGCGCCTCGGTCGGTCAGCACCGGAGGAGGCCCTGACAAGCAGTCCGCCTCCTAGAACACTCTGTTATACCTGTCCCACTTCAATGGCTTTTCCGAGTGTGCTGTCTGTGGCTTGGATAACCCTCTGGTTTGCCTCATAGAGCCGCATAGCAGCCATCATGGACACCATCTCAGTAAGAGGCTCAACATTGGACCCTTCCAGATAGCCTTGCCTTACCTCACAGTCCGGGGTGTCCCCGACCACTATCTCTCCTCTGTATAAAGAATTACCGATTTTCTGCAGAGCCTGTCCTGCAGGGATCTCCACTAAAGCCAGGCGTTCCACAAGCTCTCCCTGGTTGTTTATAGCCCCGGTCAGCAGTCCACTGCCGTTCACCTGCAGTTCACCGGGAAGATAGATCTCCACCAACTGTCCATTGCTAATCCCCAGGACAGCACAGCCTGATGTTGTGACCAGACGGCGGTTCCCATCCAGGGTGAAACTTCCCTGACGGGTACAACACAATTCCCCCTCTGGGGTGCGAACAACAAAAAAAGCATTGGCATTTCCCAGCAGTGCTAAATCCAAAGGGCTGCCTGTATCCCGTAGGGGTCCCGGCCGGTAAGAGGTTGTGATCTCATCCACAATACTCCCAGTGGTCAAACTGCCGATGTTCCTCTTCGGCGCTCTCCCCAAACGGGAGATGAGCATCTCAGGAAAGGTACGAAAGGACACCATATCTCTTTTGTATCCGGGGGTGTCCACATTAGCCAAATTGTTGGCAATGACATCTACCCGGACCTGCTGTGCCATCATTCCCGCAGCAGCACTGTAAAGGCCCCGTACCATCTTTACACCCCCTTTCCTGCTCAGGTTGTATATTAACTTTATACTACTCTATCGCGGGAAATCCTGCTAATATGGTAAAAAATTTCACACCATAGTCCTAGGGGTTATACTGATGAATTTCTTAAATTATTAAGCTATTTGACTAGGGCCGGCCACCCTGTCTCTGTAGAACATGCAGCATGTCCAGAGCCATCCCTGTCCCTTTGGCCACACAGGAAATAGCATCTTCTGCAACATGCACAGCCAATCCTGTTTCCTCACTGATCAGCATATCCAGCCCGTGCAGAAGGGCTCCTCCACCGGTCATCACAATCCCCCGGTCAACTATATCAGCAGCCAGCTCAGGCGGTGTCTGCTCCAACACCTCTTTTACTGTATTGACTATCTGAGATACCGGCTCCTGAAGGGCCACAGCAACCTCACCTGTAGTGACCTCGATGGTCTTAGGGAGGCCCGTTACAAGATCACGGCCGCGAATCTGCATACTGATACCGGGATCTTTGGCTTCAGGGTAGGCGGTTCCAATTCCGATCTTCAGCTCTTCTGCAGTGCATTCTCCAATCATAAGGTTGTACACCTTGCGCACATGTCTGATTATTGCTTCATCAAAATCATTTCCTGCCACCCGGATGGACTCAGTACAAACAACCCCACCCAGGCTCAGAACAGCTACATCTGTAGTGCCTCCACCCACATCCACCACCATATTGCCCCTGGCTTCCTCGATCCGAATCCCGGCACCCAGGGCAGCTGCTACCGGTTCTTCAATAAGATATGCCTGACCGGCTCCTGCCTGGATGATGGCCTGTTTGGCTGCTCGCTGCTCAATACTGGTAGCGCCGGAGGGTATGCACACCATCACCCGCGGTCGAATAAGAAAGCGCTGTCGTACCGCTTTGCGAATAAAGTAGCGCAGAATATATTCTGTAACATTATAATCAGCGATAACCCCCTCCCTCAGCGGGCGCACTGCCACGATATTGCCGGGGGTGCGCCCCAGCATCTGCCGTGCCTCATCCCCAACAGCGATCATTTCTCCTTTTCTGGTATCTATAGCAACAACCGTAGGTTCATTGAGTACAATTCCGGCACTTTTTAGGTAAACAAGCACAGTTGCTGTCCCCAGGTCAACCCCGATGTCTTCTTTCCAAAACATATGATTTACATCCCTTCGAAATTGGATTAGCTAGCATATTTTGGTTTATATTAGCACTTTTGTTATGGTTTCGACGAAAATCCAGGTTAACCTGCTAATATTATCAATTTTTCCTCAAGATATTTTATTCTCCCCGGTACTTCCTTCTGGTTGCTTCCCCACCACGCAGATGGCGCTCAGCCTTATTGCGGTCGAGAATGACCCGCACCTTTTTGGCCAATTCTTGGTTAATTCTAGGCAACCGCTCAGCCAAATCTTTATGAATGGTGCTTTTGCTTACTTCAAAAACTTTGGCTGCCTGCCGAACAGTTGCTGAGGTTTCCAAAATATAATTGCTGACCTTAATGACCCGGCGGCGGATATACTCCTGCACTATGGCTCCCCCCGTTTTCAATCATCAGTACAATATATCCAGAGGAAAAAGGAAAAAGACTAACAGGAGCAGCCGGTAACTTGAGGATCAATTTGCATAATTAACAAATCAAGTTTGCTGTTTCCTTATTTCAGCAAAGGGTTATGGTCAATAAAAAACTGCCCGGCTGAAACAGCAGGCAGTTAGCTCAAGGCAGGATCATTTATCCGGAATGGTTTTCAGTTCGGTCCCTTGGTAGTAGTGGCTGAGGATTTGATCATACTTTGCCCCCCTCTGGGCAAGCCCGTTTGCCCCATACTGGCACATGCCGACAGCATGCCCATATCCCCGGGTAGAGAAAAGGACCTTCTCTCCGGTGCAGACCACCTTAAAATCAGTAGAACGCAGTCCCAATCTTTTGCGCAGTTCAACCCCTGAGAAGACCTGAGAACCCACCTTGACTCTTTTCACCCGACCGCTTCCTGTCCGCTCCTGGATCTCCATCAGATCAGAACCAGCAGCAACAGGTATCGACTGATCACTGATCTTTAGCTGTGTAAACAGCTCTTGCAGAGACATTTGTGTGTTGACCGGCTTCTGCTTTTCAGGAGAATCATAGGTGCAAGCAACACTTTTCAAATAGAGCACTTCATGGCCCCACACCTCTCTGGCATCCTCAGTGCCCCTCCCCCCACAGCTGGAATGATAAACTGGATCTATTAATTGGCCTTCATGGGTTAATACCTTACCGCCGGTTGCCAGTACAGCAGAGCTGATCTTTTGATAATTGGGACGGTAATTCCAACCCCACCGCTTCCTCATCTCCTCATTGCTGATCCAGGCCTGGCAGTGGCCGGGATCAGCACAAAGGTGAGCATCTGGGTGTTGATCATCCTCTTTTTCCCTGACCATGCGCAGCAGGGAATAAGTGCGCGCAGCCACCGCCTGTGCCTTTAAAGCCTCCTCATGAAAAGAGACCGGCATCTCTGCAGCCACAACACCGATCAAATACTGCTCCAAAGGAAGGGAAATGATCTCCTTCTCTGAAATCTGCAACTTCACCTGTACCCCATCCTCTTTGACCGGTTCTCTGCTTTCCCAACTGCAGCCCCGCACTAAAAGGGCGGGAATACCGATCACCACCATGGTCAGCACAACTATCATATAGCCCAGCCAGCGGTAACGCCCAAATTTTACTGCCATACCCTTGCCTACCCTTTCACTCAGCTTTTTATCTTACTTTCCATATTTATGTAATGAAAGTGTTGATTAGAACGAACCTGACCGGGGATTCAGATCTTACCCCACTGGTTTCAGTAAAGTTGCGGAGAGCAAATGAATAAGAATAGGGAATAGGTGGTGGTATAATGAAAAAAAACTTTCATACAGTGCGCGGCTATCAACTGCTTGAACAAAAGAAAAGGACACTGACACCGGCTATGGAAGATTATCTGGAGATGATCTACCGGTCAAGTCTTAAAGACGGCTATATCCGCATTTCAACCCTTTCCGCTCTGCTTAATGTGCGGGCACCCTCCGCAACCAAAATGGTGCAGAAATTGACAGCTCTTGATCTGCTCCACTATAAAAGATACGGAATCATCTTTCTTACAGAGAGCGGAAAAGAAATAGGTAAATTCTTATTGGAAAGGCACAACACAGTGGAAATGTTTCTTAAATTCCTGGGGGTAGGGGAAAACATCCTGGTGGAAACCGAGCTGATCGAGCATAATATCAGCCTTCACACTCTGCAACTGCTGGATATCTTTAATCAATTCCTGACAGAAAACCCTTATGTAAGGGAACAATTTGAACAATTCAAAAAGATGCAAACAATAAAAAACACCACAGATTCCAGGACACCCGATTGGAAAACCCCTGCAAAACAGGATTAGAGGTTGGCTGCCTGATCAATTACCCGGCTGATTTTTACCCCCAGGGATGTCAATTTGCCCTCCAGGTTTTCATAACCCCGGTCCAGGTGATAAACCCCGCTTATTTCCGTTCTCCCGGGTGCTATTAATGCCGCGATCACCAATGCTGCGCCAGCCCTCAAATCAGTAGCTTCAACCTGTGCTGGAATGAGGCTTTCTACCCCGTGTATGCAGGCAGTGCACCCCTCAACACTGATCTGTGCCCCCATCTGCTGCAGTCCCTTTGTGTACAAAAACCGGTTTTCGAAAACGGTCTCTGTAATGGTGCTCTCACCCGGCACAACTGACAAAAAAACAGCAAATTGGGGCTGCAGATCTGTTGGAAAACAAGGGTAAGGGCCAGTAGTGATCTTAAGAGGATGCATTTTGCGCCCAGGTTTTATCACAAGTTCATTATTCCCTTCTTCAATCGTAACCCCTGCCTCACGTAACTTGTCGATCACTGCCCTCAGGTGTTCAGGGATCACCCTCTGCAGATGGACCTGTCCACCGGTTGCAGCAGCGGCGATCATATAGGTGCCTGCTTCAATCCGGTCGGGGATCACAGTATGTGCAGCACCATGCAGCTCCCGATTTCCCTCCACCTCAATGATCCTGTTCCCGGCACCGGTCACCCGGGCGCCCATTTTATTTAATAAATTAGCCAGATCAACTATTTCCGGTTCCAATGCGGCATTAATTATCGTGGTTTTTCCCCTGGCAGCAGCTGCTGCCATCATAATGTTTTCCGTTGCCCCTACACTGGGATAGCTGAGAGTAACCTCACATCCCCGCAGTTCCCTTGCTGATGCCCTGATATAGCCGTTTTCCATCTGAAAACGGGCACCTAAGGCGCTCAACCCTTTTAAATGCAGGTCAACCGGCCTTGAACCGATGGCACAGCCTCCAGGCAAAGGAAGACAGACTTCACCGAGCCGTACCAACAGCGGGCCCAACAATAAAAAGGAAGCCCTCATCTTCCTGGCGTAAAGATGGAGCTTTCCGGTCTCCCGCAATTCGCGGGCCTGGATTACCATCTGACAGCCCTGATAGTTTACCTGGGCACCTAACCCAGAAAGCATCTTTACCATATTATCGATATCTAACAGGTGTGGCACACCTTTGAATATACATTTATCTGCTGTAAGAAGAGAAGCTGCAAGCAGCGGCAGGCTGGCATTTTTTGATCCGCTGATGCAAACACTTCCATTAAGTGTTGTACCACCTTCTATTAAATACTTATCCTCCAATACTTCTCCTACTTTCAATAAATATTATTTCTGCTGCGCAATTCTTTACTATATCTGTAGACACTCTTAATTAATTCTGTTTTCCTGAGCTGAATCCTTCCGGAATTTTCTAGTACTCACAGGTAATTAATGGGAAGCCTTGTTGCCTTTCGGCTGCTCATTGCCGGATTATAATTGATTTTCTCCCTGCCAATAGCTAAATCAGTGAAAAACACCGGCTCCTTTTCATTATTCCCTAAGAAATAAGGAAGGTGAAATGTTATTCACAGTTTTCATGTTTTTTTTAAACCGGGAAGGAGTTTCTGCCTATTTGGAGAATAATATTAAGAATAGTAAAAGATATATAAGTTGAACATTAATAATTAAATACACTCCGAATCCACTTTCCTGTGGCCTTTGATGCTATGGAAGTCGGATCGATAGGGTGTACCTGGAAACGGGTGCGCCTCCCAGTGCGGAAAGGAGTAACGGCGGCAGTTTTCAGCCGGGGTGTTTTCGCACTCCGGCTGTTTAATTTATTAACACAGATCGTGTTAAACACCCGCATATAGGAGGTGGTGCCCGCAAGTCCACCTTATACCGTCAGGAGCAGAGCCTGATGTAACAGCTTTTTAGTATTCATTATTAACTTTGCTCACATTCCTTTATCCCTATAAATTTGGGTTGTCTTTCCTCTTGGGCGGGAGGAAAGACAACCCGGTGCCCTTTTATGCTCTAAAGAATATTCCTTTAAATAATCACTCCATGAAATCTCATTACAATAGGACCTACCGGACCAAAATCATTGCACAAGAAATAGATCCATCAGGGAAAAGGATGACCCTATTTTCAGGTGAGCCATCAATTAAGTTTGAATATTCCAATAATGCATTAAGGAGGGATGAAAAATGGAACTTGTCAAGCTGACTATTGATGGACAAGAAGTTCAGGTTCCAGCTGGAACAACTGTCCTTGAAGCAGCAGAACAGCTGGGAATCCATATTCCCAGGCTCTGTCATGACCCGGACCTGACTGCTGTTGGAGCCTGCCGACTTTGCGTTGTGGAAATCGAGGGCATGCGCAATCTTCCGGCATCCTGTGTAACAATGGCAACCGATGGTATGGTTGTACGCACTGATACACCTCAAATTATTGAGGCTCGCAAAACCATATTAGAACTGCTGATCGCCAATCACCCGCTGGACTGCCTGTCCTGTGAAAAACTGGGGGACTGCAAGCTGGCGGAATACTGCTATCAGTATGGTGTTAAGGAAAGCCCTTTTATCAATCCTGAAACACACAGCTATGAACTTGAAGACAACAACCCCTTCATCATCCGGGACCTCAACAAATGCATCCTCTGCGGGCGGTGCATCAGAGCCTGTGCAGAAATGACCTGTAATGACATCATCGACTTCTCTTACCGCGGGTTCAAAACCAAAGTGGGTCCCTTTGGAGACACTACCTTAGCGGAATCAGACTGTGTATACTGCGGCAACTGTGTGGCGGTGTGCCCCACCGGAGCTTTGACCGAAAAACAGATGCAGGGCAAAGGACGCAGATGGGAATATCAAAGGGTTACAACCACCTGCCCCTTCTGTGGGACTGGATGCAACTTTGATTTGATGGTGAAGGATGGCAAAATCGCAGGTGTAACCTCTAATCCAGAGAGTGTAGTCAACGGCAAACAGCTCTGCATTAAGGGCCGTTTCGGCTGGGATTTCGTACACAGCGACAAGAGGCTGGCCACACCTCTGGTGAAAGTGGATGGCAAGTTTGTACCGGTATCCTGGGATGAGGCCTTTAATACCATAGCAGAGCGCTTGGGGGAAATAAAAGAAAAATATGGGGGCAAAGCTTTTGCGGCTTTGAGTTCTGCCAGGTGTACCAATGAAGAGAATTACCTGGTGCAAAAATTTGTGAGGGCGGTGATGGGCACAAACAATGTTGACCACTGTGCCCGTACCTGACACGCGCCCACAGTGGCCGGTCTGGCCACATCATTCGGCAGTGGCGCAATGACCAACTCCATCAATGAAATACTTGGGGCCGAACTCTTATTCCTGATCGGAACCAACACCACAGAGGCCCATCCGGTGATCGGTTATAAAATGAAACAGGCCAAACAAGCAGGAGCAAAACTGATAGTTGTAGACCCACGGCGTACAGAACTGGCTGAAGAGGCTGATTATTGGCTGCAGATCAAACCGGGTACAGATATCCCGCTTCTGAACAGCATTATGCACATAATTATAAAAGAGGACCTCTACGATAAGAAGTTTATCGAAGAGCGCACAGAGAACTTTGAAGCCTTGAAACAAACCGTAGAAAAATATACACCTGAATACGCCTCAGAACTCTGCGGAGTCCCGGTTGAGGACATCTATGCTGCAGCCAGGCTCTATGCCAAAACCGATAAGGCTGGAATATTCTATACCCTGGGGATCACAGAACACATTTGTGGAACCAATAATGTTATGAGCATCGCCAACCTGGCTATGTTGACCGGGCATATCGGCCGGGAAAGCACAGGTGTCAACCCTCTGCGCGGTCAGAACAATGTCCAGGGTGCCTGTGATATGGGTGCTCTCCCCAATGTCTACCCCGGCTACCAGAAGGTCACAGATGAAGCTGTAAGGGAAAAATTTGAAAAAGCCTGGGGTGTCTCACTTCCTGCAGAAGTCGGGTTGATGATCCCTGAGATGTTTGATGCTGCCAACTCCGGAGAGGTCAAAGCCATGTATATCCTGGGTGAAAACCCGGTGCTGACCGATCCCAATGCCAACCACATCAAATCCGGTTTGGAAAAACTGGAGTTTCTGGTTGTGCATGAGCTCTTCCTGACTGAAACCGCTCAATATGCAGATGTGGTGCTTCCGGCGGCAAGCTTTGCCGAAACCGATGGAACATTTACCAACACAGAGCGGCGTGTCCAGCGGGTTCGCAAAGCTATCGAACCGATTCCCGGCCGCACCAACTGGCAGACCATCATGGAGATGAGCACCAGGATGGGTTATACCATGAACTACAATACAGCAGAGGAAATTTTCAATGAAATGGCTTCTCTGACACCTTCTTATCAGGGGATCAGCTATGCCCGCATCGATAAGAAGGGTCTGCAGTGGCCGTGCCCTGCATCAGATCACCCGGGGACCAAATACCTGCACGGTACTGCATTTACCAGGGGTAAGGGATTGTTCCAGGGGATCGACCACATACCGCCTGCAGAACTACCCGATGAACAATACCCCTACCTGCTCTCTACCGGCAGGATCCTGTTCCATTATAATGTGACAACACCCTATTCGGCAGGGATTCAAAGCATATGGAATGAGGAATATGCAGAGGTCAACCCTGATGATGCATCCCGATTGGGAGTCACTACAGGTGATAAGGTTAAGGTAACATCCCGACGGGGAGAAGTGACAACAAAGGTTCAGGTAACGGACCGGGTGCCGCCCGGGGTCATCTGGATGTCTTTCCATTATACGGAAAGCCCTACCAATGTCCTCACCAGTGACGCGGTGGACCCCATCACCAAAACCGGTGAATACAAGGTCTGCGCTGTTAAGCTGGAAAAGCTAAACTAATAGTTCATGAAACCTAAAAAACAGCCATAAGCAAATTGCCATACCCTGACAGGTGCGGAAAGTCAGTGTCTTTCCGCACCCTGGGAATGGCTTTTTAAACATAAGGAGATATATAAAATGTATGAGAATATATCTTTAGAGGATGCCTGTCAGATTCTCTTACAGCAGACTAAACCACTGGATAGTGAGCTGATATCCCCACTGCAGGGAACAGGGCGCATTCTTGCGGCAGATATCATTGCTCCCCATGACCTGCCCTCCTACAGGCAGGCAGCCATGGATGGGTTCGCCCTTGCCGAGACCACTGGTGATAGATTTCTTATCAAAAAACATCTTGCAGCCGGAGAGGTTCCTTCATTCACATTAAAAGGGGGAGAGGCAGCGGGAGTAGTAACCGGGGGACACATCCCACAGAGCACTGCAGTGGTTGTGCGGGATGAAGATGTCTGTGTAGAAGACGGTTATCTTTCTATCAAGAGGATCAATCCCAAGGTTAACAACATTCGTGAACAGGGTGAAGACTTTCTTGCAGGCACAGTTATCGCCAGAACCGGCACCAAGATCACCCCTGGGCTGATCAGTATATTGACCGCCTACGGCTTCCGGGAAATATCAGCAGTGCGCGTTCCCCGGGTTGCTATTTTGAGCCTGGGGAAAGAAATCATCCCCTGTGATCAAGGAATTAAACCGGGGCAGGTGAGGGACAGCAATGGCCCACTCCTGGCCTCGCTGGTTACCACCCACGGAGGTTCCCCAATAGCAGTGGTAGCCCCGGGAAGCTCTGCCGTGAAGGAACTAGATGCCCAGCTAAAAAAAGCTGATCTGGTGGTCACCATCGGAGGCACAGCAGCAGGCAGTAATGATCAAGCAAAAGACCTCCTAGAGCAGATCGGCGCTCAACCTCTCTTCCTGGGGTATCAGGTCAAGCCAGGCAGCCATTCCTGTGCCGGTATCCGGGATGGCAAATTGGTGGTTATGCTCTCAGGCAACCCTGTGGCGTGTTTTGTGGGCTATCACCTTTTGGTTTACCCAGTGCTGCATGCCCTGCAGGGATTAAAACCGAAACTGCTGCACATTCCTGCAGTGGCTACCAGCGGCTTTCCCAAAAAGGGTGGACCCCGCAGATTTCTTTTGGGGTATACCCTTTTCGGCCCTGAAGGTTGGAGAGTAGCGGTGCTCTCAGGGCAAAAATCCAGTATGCGCCGCTCTCTAGCTGATTGCAACTGCCTGATCGATCTGGCAGCAGGCCATCCACCCATGAAACCTGGAGAGCAAGTGTTTATCATCCTCATCCAAAATATCATCTGAAGCAGTGGATGTGGATAGGGTCTACAGTTGGAACCATCTCTTTTCAAGACCCTTTGCCAGAACAAACCCTGCAAGAAAGGCAACAGCCGGGTTGATGGCCAGTGACAGAGCTGCAACTGCCAAAATCACAAAAAAGTCATTTCGCTCCCCTGTCTTCCTGGCGGCCATAGCCAGATCCACACCGCTGTAAAAGAGCAGACAGCCGAGGACAGCATCAGGGATCAGAGCAAATATACTGGCACCATCACTTCCTAAAAATAAGCCAACAGCCAGCAGCAGAAAGCCGATGCAATAAACAGTATATTTGCTCCTGCCGCCGAAGCGGTAATGGGCCGCCACACCCCCACTTCCATGGCACATCATATACCCCCCAAATGGCGCTGCCAGCAGGTTGGCTGCCCCCATAGTCAGGCAGAGTTTCCGATCGCTAACCCGGGCTGCTCTGTCTCCAAAGAGCTCACTGGAAAGGACTGTAGTCACTAATACAGCATTGGCCAGAGTCATCGGCAGCTGGGGCAGCACCAGCATAAAAAAGGCTCTGTTGAAATCTGCTGCAGTGGGTACTACCAGCGCAGGCAGGTGTATGCCCAGAGTGATCTTCGGGAGTGACAGCCCCGGATTGAGCAGGATATGAGCCGCCGTTCCCACCAAAACCACCAGGAGCGCTGCAGGGAGGCGTCTGCTTTGCAGCAGAAACAGCATCAAAACCAGCAGTGTCCAGCCCAGGGCCGGTTGTCTGCCAACCATCTCAAGCCCCAAAATGGCCAGTGACAGCCCTAGCCCCACCTGTATACCGCTGACCACTCCCTTTGGAGTAATGCGGGAGATAAGGTCCACAATACCGGTCAAACCCAGCAGCAACAATACCAGTCCCATGACCAACCCGCCTGCAGCCACCTCACCAGGGGTAATGCCATAAGTCAGCACAGCTGCTGAAGCCGCCTTCATAGGCTGTACAGCCATTGGTATCCTATAAAACCAGCCGCAAAAAATATAAAAAAGCCCAAATCCGGCAAAAATACTGGCAGGATTAAGCCCGGCCACAGTAACAGCACCCAGCACATAAGGAAGGAAGGTGCCCAGATCCCCTAATGCCCCTGAAAGTTCTCCAAAAAGGCTCTTCTCCTGTCCCCGGTCAGTATGGGATGTGCTCTCATGGTTGCGGGCTGCCAAATCACTTCAACTCCTTATTTATCTCTGGCTTTTCCTAATATACCATTGTTCCTGAGATGAAACGGCGGGTGATATCAGAATGAGGGTTCGTAAAAAACCGGGCAACAGGTGCTCTTTCAATTACCTCCCCATTATAGAGCAGAATAGCCTCATCCGCGATCCGCTGTGCCTGGAAAAGGTTATGGGTGATGATCAGCACTGTGGCTCCAGTTGATTCATGGATCCTTCTCACAAGCTTTTCAATCAGGGCAACACTGTCCGGGTCAAGATTGGCTGTGGGTTCATCCAACAGGAGTACCTGTGGGCGTATGGCCACTGCCCGGGCCAGGGCAACCCGCTGGGTTTCCCCCCCGGAAAGCTTTAAAGCCCTGCGTGAACCAAAGTCACTGAGGCCAACAAAAGAGAGCGCCTCTTTCACTCTACGCTCCAGTTCTGCTCCCCTGACACCGCGCAGCTGCAGGCCATAGGCTACATTTTGATATACACTGGTGTTGAACAGATAGGTATTCTGTAAAACCATACACATCTGGCGGCGCATCCTGATCCGTGCCGATTCTCCGGCTCTGTTGATATTCACCCCCTGAAAAATGATCCTTCCAGAGGTGGGTTTCTCCAGCATATTGAGCAGCCTTAAGAGGGTGGTTTTCCCAGCACCATTCGGCCCAAGAATAGCATAAACCCTATTCTCGTCCAATTTCAAATCCTTGACCCGCAGCACTGTTCTCTCATCATATTTTTTAACCACATCTTTTAGCTCAAAAAGCGGTTCCGGCATAGAAATTCCCCTGAGTTAACTTAATTTAGAATCATCTATTTTCAGCAGAACACTGCTCACCACAAAAGACAGTAGCAAAAGAATCAATCCCAAGGCAATGGCAAATTCATAATTACCCTGCCGGGTTTCTAAAACAATAGAGGTCGTCAGTACCCTCGTCTGGTAGCGCACATTGCCCCCTACCAGCATAACAGCCCCTACCTCACCAAAAGCACGGCCAAACCCGGTCATGATACCGGCCAGAATCCCTGTCCGTGCCTCTTTAATCACCATCCAGGCAGCCTGCCGCTCACTGGCACCCAGTGTCCTGGCGGTATCCATAGACAGTTTCTCTTTGGCGGCAATAGCGGCAGACGAAAGAGCGGTTATAATGGGAGTGGCTAGGAGCACCTGGGCGACCACCATCACCGGAGGGGTAAAGAGAATATCCAAAAAACCCAAAGGCCCGGTACGGGCAAAGAGCAGATAGATCAGCAACCCGGCCAGAACCGGGGGGAGACTCATCAAGGTATAGATAATGCGCAACAAAAGTTCTCTGCCGGGAAATCTTTTCAATCCCAGAAAAGCGCCCAAAGGAACACCCAGCACTGCCCCGATGATTACAGCACTGCCGGAAACCATCAGAGAGAGCCCCACAATACCGCTGAGCTCACCACCACGCTGACAGAAAAACTGCCATACCGAAGATAGCAAATCGGCATTCACCGAATATCTAACTCCTTAATAAAAGATCATTACTGTATCAATAAGTCCCCCAGGTAGGAGCACAAGTAGTTGCTCATCATAATAATAAACCTGGGATACCTCCCAGGTTTTAATCAGACACAATAACAGTTAGGCAGGATCCCTTCTTACTGCTTAGATGCTGCTTCAGCAGCACGCTGACGTGCCAGGGCCCTTCTCAGGGCAAGTTCCGCCCTTAGGTGATCGATTTCCCGGCTCTTCTGCTTGAGGCGCGCCTCAGCTCGCTTTTGGGCCTCCTTGGCACGCTCCACATCAACCATCTCACCAGGCTCAGCTGTGTCGGGCAGAACGCGCAGTACACTGCCGGTCATCTCAAAGATACCCTCATTGCATGCAATATATCTGCGCCGCCCATCCTGCAAGTACTTGATCACACCGATATCCAGGGAGCCAATAAAGGGTGCATGATTGCGCAGAATCCCCAGCAAACCATCCTTAGATGGAAGGACCACCCCTTCCACTTCCTCTTTAACAACAACTCGTTCCGGGGTGATAATCTCCAGGTTGAAGGTTTTCCATTTTCCTTTAGCCTGTTCAGCCACTTAACCGACATCCTCCATTTCTCGCGCCCGTGCCACCACTTCGTCAATGGTGCTGGCATAGATAAAGCACTGTTCCGAAATCTCATCATGACGGCCTTCCAAAATCTCTTTGAACCCCCGGACCGTTTCCTTGACAGGAACATACACTCCAGACCGCCCTGTAAAGGCCTCAGCCACAAAAAACGGCTGTGACAGGAAGCGCTGGATCTTACGTGCCCTGGCCACAATAAGTTTATCTTCCTCTGAAAGCTCATCCATACCCAAAATAGCGATAATATCCTGCAGGTCCTTGTAGCGCTGCAGAACACTCTGCACACCGCGGGCCACATTATAGTGCTCCTGCCCAACAACATTGGGGTCTAAAATCCGGGAGGTAGAATCCAGTGGGTCTACCGCCGGGTAAAGCCCCAATTCTGCAATCTGGCGGGAGAGAACCACAGTACCGTCCAGGTGAGCAAATGTTGTGGCAGGCGCCGGGTCCGTCAGGTCATCAGCAGGCACATAGACCGCCTGTACAGATGTAATGGATCCCTTGCGTGTGGAGGTGATCCTCTCCTGCAGCAGACCCATATCTGTTGCTAAAGTCGGCTGGTAACCTACTGCTGAAGGCATTCTTCCCAACAGAGCCGAAACCTCAGAACCCGCCTGGGTAAAGCGGAAAATATTGTCGATGAAGATCAGCACATCCTGACCTTCCATGTCACGGAAGTATTCGGCAATTGTAAGCCCGGAAAGTCCTACTCTCAGACGAGCTCCAGGCGGTTCGTTCATCTGCCCAAAAACCATGGCACACTTTTCAATAACACCGGACTCGGTCATTTCCAGGTAAAGGTCATTACCCTCTCTGGTCCGCTCACCAACACCGCAGAACACCGAGAACCCACCATGCTCATAGGCGATATTGCGGATCAGTTCCTGGATAATAACTGTTTTACCTACACCAGCGCCTCCGAAGAGCCCGATCTTACCACCTTTAGCAAAGGGTGCCAGCAGATCGATAACCTTGATCCCGGTCTCCAAAATCTCACGAGCAGGACGCTGATCCACAACTGGGGGAGCCGGGCGGTGGATAGGGTAGTATTCCTCTGCTTCAACCGTGCCTTTGCCATCAATGGGCTCTCCAAGCACATTAAACAGCCTCCCCAATGTACCTCTTCCTACCGGCATTTTAATTGGGGATTTGGTATCCAATGCTCTCATACCGCGTCTGATTCCGTCTGTAGAGGACATGGCCACACACCGGGCGGTGTTGTTGCCCAGATGCTGCATTGCTTCCAAAGTAACTTTTATTTCCTGGGTTACAGTGGCCTTTATTTCATCATCTTGATCTTCACTGTCAATTACAATGGCATCAAAAAGGTCCGGGAGCTGGCCCGGGGGGAATTCAATGTCCACTACTGGGCCGATTACCTGGACAACTGTGCCATAGTTTCGCGCTTCCACACTATTACCTCCTTCATCCTTTCAAAGCCTCTGCTCCACCCACTATCTCAGCAATCTCTTTGGTGATTGCTGCCTGGCGCAGCTTGTTGCTGAGCAGTGTCAGCTGTTCGATCATTTCCCCAGCATTTTCTTTAGCCTGGCTCATGGCAATCATCCGCGACGCCTCCTCACTGGCCCTGCTCTCCAGAACAGCGCGATAAACTTCTGCCTCTATAAAGCGGGGCAGCAGCATTGCCAGAACACCCTCTGGGCTGGGCTCAATTATATAATCAATGTTTAGGGTATCCTCTGCTTCCTCATTATCAGCTGAGGGTTGAGTGAGGGGCAGAAGCTTATAAACCACAGGCTGCTGTTTTCCTGTAGATATAAACTCTGTATAGACCAAATTGACCTCATCAACGATATTTCCAGTATAAAGATCGACAAGGGTGCGGGCGATTCCCCGGGCTTGATCCACAGCAGGATCATCACCGATGTTCACGAACTCCGACAAAATGTTGTAGTTCCTGCGCCGGAAGTAATCCCTCCCCTTTCTGCCGATAATGATCAACCCCGCTTCTTCTTCCTTTGACATCTCCATTTCTGCCCTGCGGATCACATGGCTGTTAAATGCACCACATAAACCTCGGTCTGAGGTAAATACCACATACCCCACCTGCTGCCGTTCTCTGGCTAGAAAAAGCGGATGAGTCAGATCACTAAATGAGCCAGCAACCCTCTTGATCAAGGCATCAATTTCCTGGGAATAGGGTCGCGCTTGCTCCACCCTCTCCTGGGCGTGACGGAGTCGCGCTGCTGCCACCATTTCCATCGCCTTGGTGATCTGTTCAGTATTCTTAATACTACGAATACGCCTCTTAATATCCCGTAAGTTTTCTGGCAAATCATGTCACCACCTTTGCTGATCAGGCAGTTCTTTGGATGGAAAAGGCAGTTCCAAATTCACTGGTAAATTCTCTGATCACCTTGTTCATCCGTTCCATCAGATCCTCGGACAGTTCCTTCTTTTCACGAATTTCCTGCAGGATCTCCGGATGCTCATTTCTCATAAAGTGGAGATACTCCTTTTCAAACTCTGTAATGGATTCTACAGGCAGTTGATCCAGGAATCCGTTAACACCGGCATAAATAACCGCTACCTGTTCCTCAACAGGCATCGGGACATACTGGCCCTGTTTCAACAATTCGGTCATTCTTTCGCCTCGTGCCAGCCTAGCCAGGGTTGCCTTATCCAGATCTGAACCAAACTGGGCGAAGGCAGCCAGTTCCCTATACTGGGCCAGGTCCAAACGCAGTCTCCCTGCAACCTGGCGCATAGCCTTAATCTGTGCTGATCCACCCACACGGGAAACAGAAATACCCACGTTAATAGCAGGCCTAATACCTGCATAGAACAGGTCCGGTTCCAGGTAGATCTGACCATCTGTGATGGAAATAACATTGGTCGGAATGTATGCGGAAACATCACCTGCCTGAGTTTCGATGATCGGAAGAGCAGTCAAGGACCCTCCACCCATTTCATCACTCAGTTTTGCAGCTCTTTCCAGCAAACGGGAATGAAGATAAAAAACATCACCAGGATAAGCCTCCCGTCCCGGAGGACGCCTGAGCAGCAGTGAAAGCTCCCTGTAGGATACCGCATGCTTGGAAAGGTCATCATAAACCACCAATACATCTTTGTGGTGGTTGTACATGAACTCCTCCCCAATGGCACAACCTGCATAAGGAGCTAAATAGAGCAGTGGTGCCGGGTCACTTGCTGTAGCCACAACAACAGTAGTGTACTCCATTGCTCCGGTTTCCTGGAGTTTTTCTATAACTCCGGCAACACTGGATGCCTTCTGTCCGATAGCTACATAAATACAGATTACATCCTGACCCTTTTGATTGATAATGGTGTCCACAACCAGTGCGGTTTTCCCGGTCTGACGGTCACCGATGATCAGTTCCCTCTGACCTCGCCCAATAGGGATCATGGAGTCCACAGCTTTGAGACCGGTCTGGAGAGGAACCTTCACAGGCTGGCGCTGGATAACACCTGGGGCCAAGAACTCAACAGGGCGGAAGCGGTCCGTTTCAATGGGACCCTTTCCGTCTAGAGGCTGTCCCAGAGAGTTGACCACTCTGCCGATCATAGCCTCTCCTACCGGCACCTCCATGATTTTGCCTGTACTTTTTACAGTATCCCCTTCTTTAATATGGGCATAGGGGCCGAGCATAACTACACCGATATTGTCCTCCTCAAGGTTTTGGACCATACCATAAATATCTCCTGGAAACTCCAAAAGTTCCCCTGCCATTGCCCTTTCCAAACCATAGACCCGGGCAATACCATCGCCGACCTGGATGACCGTGCCTACATCCGCCACTTCGATTTGGGACTTATAGCGCTCAATCTGTGTTTTGATCAGAGAACTGATCTCTTCTGCACGAATACCCATTACATATCCACCTCAAGCTTTCCTAACGATCTCTCCATAAAGCGTTCTTTCATCATCTCCAGGCGCTTTGTTATACTCCCATCAAAAACCCGGTCCCCTACCTGGACCACCAAACCTCCAATCAGTTCCGGGTGTACACTCACCTGGAGCTCAATATTTTTTCCAGTAGCCTTTTTCAATACCTCCTGCAATTTGGCCTCAAACTGAGGTTCCAGAGGATAAGCGGTTTTGACCGATGCGACAACAGTATTCTTATGCTTCCTCAGCAGATCATGGTAGGATTCTCTGATATCATACAGGTTTCGCTCTCTGTGTTTGTCTATCAGAAGTTCCAGAAAAGCAAGAACCACAGGAGAAAGACTCTCTGCAAACACTTTTCTGATAATTTCCTTTTTTATCTTAGTCGGTGTGCCTCCATATTCCAGCACTTTCCGCAGATCGGGCTGCTGTTCTATAAGATCAACAACCTGGTCCAAATCCTCTGCTGCCTTCTCAATAAGGTCCATCTCCCAGGCAGTATCAAACAGCCCTTTAGCATATCGGCGTGCTACTGCTTGATGTATCAATGAATTTCCCCTACCTCATTCAAAAAATCATCAACTATCCGCTTGTTATCCTCTGTACTGAGATTACGGCTCAGGATCTTCTCTGCTGCCATAACTGCCAGTGTGCTTACCTCCTGGCGTACAGCAAACAAGGCCTCATCCCGCTCACGCTGAATCTCCTGACGGGCCCTTTCCAGCAGAGCAGCGGCTTCATCCCTGGTCTGGGCAAGAATCCTATTCCTTTCCTCTTCAGTGACTTTGTTTGCTCTGGCAATAATCTCCTGAGCCTCATTGCTGGCTTGAGCGATCTTTTCCTGGTACTCCTTTAGCAGAGCTTCTGATTCGGAACGGTTGCGCTCAGCTTCAGCAATATTATTGGCAATCTCCTCACTCCGATTATCCAAGAACTTCATAACAGGGTTATAAGCAAACTTATATAGTATGGCAAGTATTACCAAAAAGTTGATAATTGCCCATATTACAGTTGAAAAATTAAGATCCATATGCTTGTCCTCCCACAACCGGGTCAATAAATACCCGGGGGCAGCACCGCCGGTGCGGTGCGCCCCTGGGTACTAATAACCCTACTTACCATGGTAATGATATCAGACTACTACCACGTAAAAATCCTGCTCCCACCTCATCGGTAGGTACAGATATATACGTCCCGCTAGAGTTTGTCATGGGACTATTTACATTCTCAGGAGCAGCATAAAAGCTATCAAGAGGCCGTAAATGGTCAACGCCTCCATAAATGCCAAAGCAATAATGAGAGTTGTACGCAGTTCACCCGCTACTTCCGGCTGGCGAGCAATACCCTCCATTGCCTTTGCTGCCGCGTTTCCCTGACCTAGTGCAGGGCCGATTGTAGCAATACCCATTACAAGTGCTACAGCCATTGCAATAATCGCCGATGTCATTTTCTGTTTTCCCTCCTTTCTGCACCTACCTGCTCAGTAATAACTATCTAAGTTTAGTGAGCATCAGCTGTTGCTTGAGAAATATAAATCGCTGTCAGTGTCGTGAACACTATAGCCTGGATAAAACCGAAGAGAAGTCCCAGCAACTGCATTGGAATCGGGGCGAAATAAGGAGCCAGGCTCAATAAAACAGCAACAACCATCTCTTCCCCGAAAATATTGCCATAGAGTCGCAATGACAGCGAAAGCGGTCTGACCAACTCCTCAATAAGATTTAAAGGAAGCATAACGGGAAATGGTTGAACGAAGTGTTTGAGATATCCAATACCCTTTTCGCGGAAACCGGCAATCTGGGTAACGATAAAGGCAACAATAGCGAGCCCTGCGGTCACACTCAGCGTGCTGGTAGGGGGCTTAAAACCCTCCACATGGCCTGCCATAGGTAAAAGACCTGACCAGTTGGAAATAAGAATAAAAAGAAAGAGAGTTGCCAAAATAGGAAAATACCGTCGCGCCCGTTCCCTCCCTAGGATTCCGCTGAAAAAGTTGAGCAATGCTTCAAAGGTATATTCAACCAGGCACTGAAAACGCCCGGGAATCTTTTCTAATTTACGGGTAGCCAACACAAAAACCAGAAACAGGAACAACATAATCGCCCACATAGTTGTTACATGGCCTGTAACTTCCAGACCTAAAATCGTAAATAGGACCTTTGCTTCCTCCATCAAATAAACCCCTTTCTCTACGACACCATATCTTACAGTGTGGTAAAACTTATTGCTTAACGAAAAGTTTTATCTCTCTTTTTCCAGGGATGTTTTTTGCTCTCCCGGTATTCCCGCACCATATTGATATTCTTCATGACGATTAAGCCCAAACCTGTTCCTACCAGCATCCAAATATCACGACCAAAATAAAATACAAGAAATATTGCTATTAGATTGACAAAATAACGCGTGAGAAAACAGCTGATAACAGCCTGGGCTGCTTCTTCGGGTGGGCGCTGTTTGTTTTTTTTAAGCGTCCACTGGAGGTAATAATGATTGCCGATACCAACTGCTGTCCCCCAGAAGAGGCCGATGAGCAGTGCCTTCCAGAGCACCATTTCTCATCACTCCTTATTACCTCCATCCGTCTCACTGTTATTATCCAGTGATTTTAACATTCGGAAAACAGTGCGGAATCCTGCTGCAACCCCAAAGAGAGAAAATATCATAGTCATCACATAGCCTGTTTTATGAAATATCCATTGATCCAAATAATATCCTATATAATATCCTATTAAGACCGATACTGCAAGAGTAATGCCTATATTTGTCATTAAACCTAAAGCCCGCCATGCACTGCTTCCCTTTTTTTTCACCATCCCCTTGCCACCTATCTGTATTGTCTTACAATATGCCCTTTAATATAGAAGAATGCAAATCTTATCTCTGTAATATTCTCTGTATCAGGAAAAACTCCTTCTATTTTCTTGTTTATTTTCAAAGGGTTTCAAAAAATAATCTACCAGCTCAGGGAGAAAAATCCTCTGGTTTATCACCGCTGCCGAAATAGGCATAAATGGCCTGGATTATACGCTCTGCAGCCATACCATCCCCATAGGGGTTAACAGCATTGGCCATCTGCAGGTATTCCTCTTCATTATCCAAAAGAAGACTGACCTGTTCTTCAACCTGCCTGCTATCAGTTCCGATCAAGCGGGCAGTGCCAAAAGAAATGGCCTCAGGCCGTTCGGTCACCTCCCGCAGCACCAACACCGGTTTCCCCAGAGCCGGTGCCTCCTCCTGGATCCCTCCGGAATCTGTGAGCACCAGATAGGATTTTTTCATCACATTAATAAAAGGCAGGTAATCTAAGGGCTCGGTCAGGTAAACACGCTCAATTCCGGTCAGTACTTTGGCAACTTCACGCCGTACTGCCGGGTTTTTATGTACCGGAAAAACCACTCCCACATCCGGGTGTGACGAAAGAACATGGCGCAAAGCCATATAAACATCCTGCAGCGGAGATCCGAGATTCTCTCTCCTGTGGGTAGTCAAAAGTATCACCCTCTTGTTTTCCCGGAAGGCTCTGGATATTTCAAAATCCAAAGAGAAAGGCTGCTCCATGGCTAGATGCAGGGCATCGATAACTGTATTGCCGGTGATAAAAATATAATCTGCCCCAATACCCTCCTGGAGCAGAGCATCCCGAGCTTTGAGAGTCGGGGCGAAATGCAGGTCTGCCAGTTGGGTGGTAAGCACCCGGTTGATCTCCTCAGGGTAGGGTGAGTATTTTTGGTAAGTGCGCAGCCCTGCCTCCACATGCCCTACCGGTATTCTGCAGTAAAATGCAGCCAAGGCCCCGGCAAAGGTGGTTGTGGTATCCCCCTGCACCAGCACCATATCAGGCTGTTCAACCTCCAAAACACCATGTAAGCCTCTTAACACCGCTTCGGTCACATCGAATAGATTCTGGCCTGGCCGCATCACTGCCAGATCATAATCGGGTTTGATCTGAAAGGTTGCCAACACCTGGTCCAGCATCTCTCTGTGCTGTGCGGTCACCACAACCCTGCTCTCTATATCAGGGCAGGACTCCAACTTCTTGATCACAGGAGCCATTTTAATGGCTTCCGGGCGTGTTCCGAAGATACTTAAGACCTTGAAATTACTTGTTCCTGTCATCATTCTACTCCACACGCAGATAGTCTTTATCGATCAGTTTTTGGATGTGGCATTGCAAGGCCTCACCGATATCGGCCCCATATTCCTCTTCCAGTACAAACATTAAGGATACCGCAGTTTGGGCCACATCTAACAGTTCATCTAAGATCAGTTTCACAACCTGCTGTTCGTTCATACTGGTCTGCTCCCCGCTCATCCCGCGGAATTTCCCAATGGCTTGGGCAAGTTCCCCAGCCTCCTCCATCAATTTGAAAGCTGTTGATTCCAGAGTGGGTTTAAGATTGTTGAGGCGGGGCAGTGTAATATCTTTGGTTTTCATTTGTTCCATCCTTTTCCTCCTCCTGTACAGATCAGCTCCACCCCTGCTTCAGAGAAAATATCTGCTGCCAGCTGATCAGGGTAATCCCCTTGAAAATAAACCTTTTTGATGCCCGCGTTGCAGATCATTTTGGCACAAAGAACACAAGGCCTATGGGTGATGTAGAAGGTCCCTCCTTCTATAGAAACCCCATAAAGGGCTGCTTGAATGATGGCATTCTGCTCTGCATGCAAACCCCGGCACAGTTCATGACGCTCCCCTGAGGGGATCTGCATTTGCTCCCTGAGGCATCCCACCTCACCACAGTGGGCGATCCCTGCAGGGGCTCCGTTGTATCCGGTGCAGAGGATGCGCTTTTCCTTAACAATGATCGCACCCACCTGCCGCCGGAGGCAGGTTGATCGCTTGGCTACAACCCGGGCAATTTCCATAAAATAATCCTGCCAACCCGGCCTTGTCAAATACCCACCCCCTTGTGATAGATCTCAGAGGCCAAATGCCAGAGGTCGGGAAAGAAAGTTTTATTTCTACAATGAGTAAATTGGAAAAGAGGCACAAAGACCCTGTACGATCCGGCGCGCTTCTTCCAGTTTGCCCTGTTCGCCGGAATAGGACAAGGCCAGATTGATGGCTGTGCCTATCAGTTCCATTTCCCTTTCCCCCATACCCCTGCTGGTCACTGCTGGGGTGCCGATCCTGATCCCACTGGTTACCCGTGAACTCTGGGGGTCAAAAGGCACCATATTTTTATTCACAGTTATACCTACATCATCAAGCATTAGTTCTGCATCATGCCCGGTAAGGTTTTTGCTGCGCAGGTCCACCAGGAGCAGGTGGTTATCTGTGCCTCCTGACACTAGATCAAAGCCATATCTCTTTAAAACCTCCCCCAGCACAGACGCGTTTTTCACCACCTGATGCTGATAGCAGCGGAACTCTTGTGTTTCCGCCTCTTTTAAGCAGACTGCTTTGGCTGCGATGATATGCATTAGTGGCCCTCCCTGGATACCGGGGAAAACAGCACTATCCAGTTTTTTGGCATACTTCTTTTTGCAGAGAATCAATCCTCCCCGGGGCCCCCGCAGGGTTTTATGGGTTGTGGTTGTCACAAAATCAGCATAGGGCACAGGGCTGGGATGCAACTCCGCTGCAACCAACCCTGCGATGTGAGCCATATCCACCATCAGGTGGGCGCCGCATTCCCGGCAAATATCTGCAAAGGCTTTAAAATCGATAATGCGGGGGTAAGCGCTTGCTCCTGCAACAATAACCGCAGGGCGTATCTCTAATGCCTGCTTTCTGATCTCCTCATAATCCAAAAAACCCTCAGAGGTTACTCCGTAAAAGTAGCTTGCGAAATATTTACCGGAAATATTGGCTTTAAACCCATGTGTAAGGTGGCCGCCATGGGCCAGACTCATCCCCAGGATGCGGTCCCCGGGTTTCAACAGAGAGAGATATACAGCGGTATTGGCCTGGGCGCCTGAGTGGGGCTGCACATTTGCGTGTTCTGCTGCAAAGAGGTCCTTTGCCCGCTGAACAGCCAGCTTTTCTACCACATCAACACATTCACAACCACCATAGTATCGTCGCTCAGGGTACCCCTCTGCATATTTATTGGTCAAAACACTCCCCTGAGCAGCCATAACCCCCCGACTGGTATAGTTTTCCGAGGCTATAAGCTCCAGTTTTTCCTGTTGTCTCCTTTCCTCACAGCGGATGGCATCAGCGATTTCCGGATCGATCGGTGCTAGGTATTTTTCAAATAGGTCCATCATATATCCCTCGATGTTTGCTATATTTTTTTATTAGAATTGTATTTTGCTTCAATGGCTTTGATCTTATCAACCCTTCTTTGATGACGCCCCCCTTGAAAGGTTGCCTTAAGCCAGGTTTCAATAATGGCACAAGCCAGGCCAGCCCCGGTGACCCTCTCCCCCAGAGCAAT
>ERZ773359.673-NODE-673-length-48947-cov-43.907674_pt1 | contig 48947 bp, 46 predicted proteins | sample MGYA00374955_ERZ773359 | MGnify/ENA primary metagenome ERZ773359 (study PRJEB29098, sample SAMN04486028) | biogas fermenter metagenome | study: EMG produced TPA metagenomics assembly of the Biogas fermentation microbial communities from Germany - Plant 4 DNA1...
TTGCAAAAGACCTCATGGTAAAAGATTTTTGCCCATGAATTTTCGTATAGTTTTTTATGTGTGTTCGGTTAAGGAAAGAGCCATACTTGCCCTAGACAATTTATAATCAATCTTCCGTTCTTCTTAAGGGGAAATTGTCATTTTTGAATTAAAAGAGGGAGGCAAACCTCTAAATCATAAAGGCTTTTCTACTAGTACAAACAACAGAAAGGTCGAGAAATACCTTAACCGAACACGAATGTATAGTTTTTCATATTTTTTATGCCAATTTGCTGTAACGTCGAATAACGAAGTTTGAAGATGGCTATTATTTTCCTTAAACATCGCTATGCACCACTATATGTAGGTTAAATGAGTTTAGGTCTAGAAATCTCAAAATTACTTTTGTTTTCACTACTATATTTCACATCAAGAGGTGAAAATCCTTCTAAAACATAGATTTACAAGGGGTTTGTGCAGTTGAATCATTGTTGGATCTGGTAAAAAAATATCAAAAAATTCTTAGCCGAACACAAACACGGATGTAGCGATCTATGACCTTTTTAGCACTAGCTATAATTATTAAATCATGCTATTATTTAAATAAAGGGGGGATGTTATTGAGCAAGTTAAGCAAGGGCAAGGAATTTATTTCAAAATACCCATTAACGTTTGTGAACACATATGATCAATCTGCTTTAGAAGCTCGCTACCAAAAAGCTTGGGATGTAGCCCGTGCTGTCGGAGAAATGCTTAAAACAAAATATCATGCTTCTCGGGTTGTTGTTTTTGGTTCACTCACCAAGAGAGATTTTTTTACTCCATATTCTGATATCGATCTTGCTGCTTGGGGAATATCTGATTGCTATTTTAAAGCAATTAGTTCAATATCTGATCTCTCACAGGGCTTTAAGATCGATTTGGTTGATCCTACCGATTGCCGTCCCCATATTGCTGAAGCCATCCGACGGGAGGGTGTTGAAATATGAATAAAACGCTTCTCACATTCATCTCACGGATTGAAGGAGAGCTGTTAGAACTCGAAAAAGTGGTCGTAAGAGCAGTTGAGGCATGGCAACGTGCCTTAACAAAAGATGATGATTATTATATAGATGCTGCCGCATTAAATTTGCAGAGTTTCTATACGGGCCTGGAAAAAATATTCACCACCATCGCCTCGCAAATTGACGAAAATGTTCCTTCAGGCAGCGAGTGGCACAAAGAACTTCTTAAACAGATGGCTACGGAGATTAAGTTGATCCGACCACCAATAATTTCTAAAGAATTATTTGTTAAACTTGATGATTATCGAGGTTTTCGTCACATAGTACGAAATCTCTATGCTTTTAGTTTTTCAAAACCAAAAATTGCACAATTAATTTCAGAATTACCGGCAACTTACGAGAACTTAAAGAAAGAACTTAGTGCTTTTCTCGAAGCCTTAGAAGCATCAACAAACACAGAAAGCGGACAAAATTATTCACTTGGCAAAATCCTTTTTTGAATTATACTTTCCTAATCTTGATCCGAAGGGCTGTCTTAACTTGAGTTTTATGATGCAAATTTCATTAATTCCTTTAAGGCTGTTTCTTTTGTGAAATAAATGCCCTGCTCTTTACAATAATCCTGCGCCTTTTCAGTAAAACCCCCTCTACTTATGAACCACAAATTCTCAGCAATTCCTTTGCACTTGCGTTGGAATTTTTGCACCTCCCCCTAAACCAACAACACCAAATCGCCACTTAACCTCTATAGCCCATTTCCATCTTCCGTACTTGCCAGGCAGTCAACTTCCCCATCTTTAGACTTGTACTAGGATACATCTTCAAAATTTGGAAACTGAAAGACTGATTGAGCTAGGGCTCATATCAATTTCTCATTTCTCTGGTATCTCCCTGTCTGACAGCGACCGCAACAGCTCTCTGAATGCTAGCTCTAACAATATACCATCTATTTTTGACAGGCAATACCCTCAGCTTCTTGTCACCTTATGCTAGCTCTAATAACCAGTTCTTGGGAAAAAAGTGGTTTCTCACATAAAGATGCGACAAAAAAGCCCAGTTCACAGCTGGAAAAGTGAACTGGGCTTTTGCCTTTTAGGCTGCTGTATTGTTTTGCTCTCTTTTCTCCAAAGCTTTGCGCAGCTCGCCGAAAAACAGGCTTGAGAGGGAGAGGATTAAAACCAGCCCCCATTCGATGCCTGTCAAAGGACGGGTGCCGAAGACATTCTGCAGTGGAGGAAGAGTCATCACTAAAATTTGCAATAGAGCGGAGAACAAAACTGCTCTGTTGAGGGCTTTGTTGCCGAAGACGCCCAGGGCAAAAAGGGAGATTTCCTCAGAGCGGCTGTTAAAGGCCTGAAAAAGCTGGCTGAAAGAGAGGGTGGCAAAGGCCATGGTTCGGCCGCATTCCACGCTTCCGCTTTCGCTCCAGCCCATCCAAAAGGCAAAAAGGCTCACAAGCCCAATCCAGATTCCCTCAAAGACCAAAGAGCGCACCCAGATTTTCGTAAAAAAACCCTCTTTGGGATCCCGGGGTTTTTTCTCCATTATCCCCGGCTCTGGAGGCTCAACACCTAAAGCCAAAGCTGGCAGGCCGTCTGTCACCAGGTTCACCCACAGGATCTGAATCGCTCGTAAGGGAGCTGGCCAGCCGAAAAGTATGCCCAAAAAGATGGTTGTCAGCTCGCCGCTGTTGCAGGACAAAAGATAGCGAATGGCCTTTTTTATGTTGGCGAAAATGGTCCTGCCTTCTGAGACTGCAGCCACTATGGTGGCGAAATTGTCGTCCACCAGCACCATATCAGCTGCTTCCTTGGCCACATCAGTGCCGGTAATGCCCATGGCAGCGCCAATATCCGCACGCCTGAGGGCAGGGGCGTCGTTGACGCCGTCTCCTGTCATAGCCACAACGTGATCGTTTGCCTGAAGGGCATCGACGATTCGCACTTTGTGCTGGGGCGAAACCCTGGCAAAGATGGAAACCTTTTTCACCCTCTCTTTAAGGGTTGCATCGTCCATTTCCTCTAGTTCCTTGCCAGTGAGCGCTTCGTCGCCAGCAGAAAAAAGCCCTAGTTGCTTGCCGATGGCTTTAGCAGTCACCAGGTGGTCGCCTGTGATCATTATAGGACGGATGCCTGCCCGCAAACAGGTGGCAATAGCTTCTTTCACCTCTGGCCTGGGCGGGTCCATCATGCCCACAAGGCCTAGAATGATCATCTCTTCTTCTGCCTGCTGCACAAGTTCCTCAGCCTCGTCTGAAGGCTTTTGGCGGAAAAGCTTCATCCCTACAGCCAAGACCCGCAGGGCAGTTTTGCCCAGATCCTCGTTTGCAGCCAGAAGCTGCTGGCGTTTTTCTTCAGTGAGGGGAACTATTCCTTCACTTGTCAGGATTTGACTGCAGCGGCTGAGCACCAGATCAGGCGCTCCTTTGGTGAAGGAAATGCAGTCGCAGTCTTTTGGATCTCCCCAAAAAAACAAGTCTCTTGTCAGTTGATTGGAATGGAGGGTAGTCATGCGCTTGCGGTCTGAATCGAAAGGAACCTCAGCAATTCTGGGCAGGAAACAGTAAGTTTTCTCTGCTTCCAGCTGGTGCTCTCTGGCCAGCATCACAAGGGCCCCTTCTGTGGGATCCCCCACTACCTGGACCTCGCCTTCATGTCCGTTTATCTTAGCGTTGGATGCCAGCGCTCCTGCCATCACAAGCCATTTGGCAGGCTGGTTCAACTCATCTTGCGGAGACAGGAATTTTCCGTCAACATAGAGCTTCTGCACAGTCATCTTGTTTTGGGTAAGGGTGCCTGTCTTATCTGAACAGATGGTGGTGGCGCTGCCCAGGGTTTCAACAGCAGGCAGCTTGCGGATTATGGCTTTTTTGCGGCTCATTTTCTGCACGCCCAAAGCCAAAACAATGGTTACAATCGCGGGCAGTCCTTCAGGAATGGCTGCCACAGCCAGGCTCACAGCAGTCATGAACATATCGACGCGCTCGTTGCCTCTGAGGAGACCCAAGACAAAGATCAAGGCGCAGATCCCAATTGCCACCAGTCCCAAGGTTTTGCCCAAGACTGCCAAGCGCTTCTGCAGAGGCGTTTCCACTTCAGGAGACTCTTGGATGAGCTGGGCAATTTTGCCGATCTCGGTTTTCATGCCAGTGGCAGTGACCGCAATTTTCCCCCGACCGTACGTCACTATAGTGCTCTTGAAAACCATATTGATCCGATCGCCTATGCCGGCTTTCGGATCTTGTATCGGGTCTGTCCCTTTTTCCACTGGCACAGACTCACCTGTAAGGGCAGACTCGTCGGTGGTCAGGTTCACCGCCTCAATTAGCCTGCCGTCTGCAGGAACAAAGTCCCCTTCTTCTATCAGGACAATGTCCCCTGGCACAAGCTCTGAGGCAGGGAGATTCTGCGGCTGTCCGTCCCTCAGCACCCTCGCCTGCGGGGAACTGAGTTTGCGCAGAGCTGCCAAGGACTTTTCCGCTTTTCTTTCCTGCCACACCCCCAAGATGGCGTTGGTGATTACAATCAAAAGGATCACAACAGCATCTGTAACCTCGCTGACACGATATGAGATCAGAGCTGCCGCGAACAGAAGCAGAATAAGCGGTTCAGTCAGCTGCCGCCACAGCATGGCGAATACAGTTGGCCCCTTTTGCTCTGCAAGCTCATTTGGTCCATACTGACTGTACCGCTTTTGGATCTCTTGGCTGGAAAGGCCCTGCTCAGCGTTTGTTTCCAGTTCCTTAAGTACTTCCTCAACAGATAACGAGAAGCTAGGTTTCAACAAAGACCCCCTCTTCAAATATCTTTTATGTAGCCTAGATAGAGATTGCGGCCTAATACTCTGTTGAACAGCCAGCGTTCTTCTTCAGCGCTCTCTATTGTCTGAGCGTACTGCTTAACCTGGCTGCTTGCCAGATCTGCCTGGTGGAGCACAGCTGCCTCAATGGTCTGCGGCTCAACTGGCGCTCCATACTCCATTTTGCCGTGATGGGATAAAATCATGTGTCCCAGGTGCTCTGCATATTCTTTAGGGAAATCGCTGTGGTGTGCCACTTCCTCCTGGAGCATCTGGTATCCCATTGCAATATGGCCCAAAAGTTTTCCTTCATCGGAAAGATCGATGATATACTTGTAATTATACTCTTTCACCTTCCCCACATCGTGGAGGAGGGCGCCTGCAAGGACCAGCTGTTCGTTCACAACAGGATAAAGCTTTGCCATAGCACCGGCGAGGTGGAAAACCTCCAGGGAATGCTCAGCAAGGCCCCCCAAGTATGCGTGGTGGACCCGCTTGGCGCCAGGTGACAGGAGATACTCGTTCCAGAAATCTGGGCGGGAAAACCAGGTTGTCAACAGAGACTTCAGGTGAGGATCTGTGAACTTGCTTAAAGCTGCTTTCAGCTCCTGTTCCAAAGCCTTCCTCCCCTTCGGACAGGTGGGAAGGAAGTCTGCCAGATCCACCTGCTCGCCCTGGGAAAGGGGTTCGATTCTGGAGAGATTCAGCTGCCTGCTCCCCCGGTATTCTTCAACCTTGGCCACCACTTTGGCAACATCGCCCACAGCTATACCCTGGACTTGGGAGGCTCCCTGCCAGAGTTTCCCTGAAATCTCCCCTGTTCGATCCGCTAACAACACTGAGAGAAAATGTCCTTTGGTAGGGTCTTTATAAGGCTGTAGCTGCATCTGGGTCACTGCAAAGTAGCTGTCTACCAACTGACCCGGCTGAAGATCTGCCACCATCTGCTTGGACACTGCCTCACCCCTTTTCATGAAAAAAGAAGCAGACTTGTCCGTCTGCTTTATTTCTTTCTTCGCTTTCCTTTGCTTGGTTGTTCTTCTTTTTCTTCTTTGGGCAGGGCGTCCTTACGGGATAAATTGATTCTCCCCTGCCTGTCGATCTCCGTTACCTTCACCATCATTTGATCCCCTACTTGAACCACATCTTCCACCTTCCCCACCCGCTCGTGGGCAAGTTGAGAAATGTGAACCAAGCCTTCCTTGCCGGGAAGGATCTCCACAAAGGCACCGAAGTTCATGACTCTTGTCACTTTGCCCAGGTACAATTCCCCTACAACCACATCCCGAACCAGATCGCCGATGATCTTGGCAGCCTGCTCGCCAGCTGCTTGATCCACAGCTGCGATGAAGACCCGCCCGTCATCTTCGATGTCGATCTTCACGCCGGTTTCATCGATGATCTTCTTGATCTGCTTTCCACCAGGCCCGATGACATCGCGAATCTTGTCTGGATCGATCTGCATGGTAAAGATCCTCGGCGCATAAGGGGAAAGCTCAGGTCTCGGCTTTTCGATGGCCTCCCGCATTTTGTCCAGAATGAAAAGCCTGCCGCGTCTGGCTTGCTCCAGCGCTTGTTCAAGGATCTCTCTGGAGATACCCTCAACTTTGATGTCCATCTGCATGGCCGTAATGCCGTCGGGAGTGCCTGCCACTTTGAAGTCCATATCTCCCAGGTGATCTTCCATCCCTTGAATGTCTGTGAGGATGGAAATTTTATCGCCGCACTTCACAAGCCCCATGGCAATGCCGGCCACAGGTTTTTTAATGGGTACTCCTGCATCCATCAAAGCCAAAGAGCTGCCGCAGACGCTGGCCTGGGAAGAGGAACCGTTGGACTCTAAGACCTCTGAGACGAGGCGAATGGTGTACGGGAACTCGTCTTCACATGGGAGGACAGGCAGAAGAGCCCGTTCTGCCAAAGCGCCGTGGCCGATCTCTCTGCGCCCTGGACCCCGCATGGGCCGAACTTCCCCAACGCTGTAGGGAGGGAAGTTGTAGTGGTGCATGTAGCGCTTAGATTCAACTTCGCCCAGGCCATCGAGGATCTGCTCGTCGCTTGCAGCTCCCAAGGTGGCTACAGTCAAGACCTGGGTTTGGCCTCTGGTAAATAAGCCTGAACCGTGGGTGCGGGGCAGCACCCCAACCTCACAGCTGACGGGCCGGATTTCATCCAAAGCCCTGCCGTCAGGCCGCACAGCTTCTTCTGCGATGAGCCTGCGCACCTCTTCTTTGACCAACCTTTCCAAGGTCAGCTCCAGGTGCTTTTCCCGCTCAGCGTAAAGCTCTTCTCCCCAGAGCTCTAGGAAATGCGCCCGGGTTTCCGCAGAAACCTGGTCGATGGCGTCCTGCCTGGCGAGTTTGTCCTCTGTCCTGATGGCAGCAAGCATGGGTGAGGTGGCATAAGCTTCCACTTCTGCCGCGATCTCTTCGTCCAGCTGAAAAACTTCAACTTCAAGCTTTGGTTTGCCAGCCAGCAGCCTCAGTTCATCTTGGAAAGCAATTATTTTCTTGATAGCCTCGTGGCCGTAGAAAATGGCGTCCAGCATCTCCTGCTCCGAGAGCTCGCTGGCTCCAGCTTCCACCATCATAATGGCATCCCGGGTGCCTGCAACGATCAAATCGAGCTTGCTTGCTTCCTGCTGTTCCAATGTGGGATTGATCAGAAATTCTCCGTCCACATACCCTACCCGAACACCTCCTATAGGTCCGTGGAAGGGGATGTCTGAGATTGTCAGAGCAGCAGAGGCGCCGATCATGGCAGCGATCTCCGGGCTGTTGTCCTGATCTGAAGAGAGGACTGTGGCCACAATCTGCACGTCATTGCGGAAGCCTTCCGGGAAAAGGGGCCGCAGAGGTCTGTCGATGGTCCGGGCAGCCAAAATTGCCGCCTCAGAGGGCTTCCCCTCCCGTTTGATGAATCCGCCTGGAATTTTCCCTGCAGCGTATAGTTTTTCTTCGTAGTCTACTAACAGCGGGAAGAAGTCTATTCCTTCCCTTGGTTCTTTGGACATGGTAGCTGTCACCAGGACCACTGTATCGCCGTATCGCACCCAAACGGCACCATTGGCCTGTTTGGCCACGCGGCCAACCTCAAAAGACAGGGTGCGGCCTGCCAGCTCCATCTCCAATTTCACTGGTTCCATTAAGATTTGTTCACCAACCTTTCATTGAGCAAATAGGCGAAAAGAGCGGGATCACCCGCTCTTTTCACCTGCGCAATCCCAATTCTTCCACCAAGGCCCGATAGCGGTCGATATCTTTCTTCATCAGGTAGTTCAGTAAACCACGGCGCTTACCGACCATCTTCAAAAGGCCCCGGCGAGAATGGTAATCTTTTTTGTGGACCTTCAAGTGCTCTGTCAGATCGGAAATCCTTTTGGTGAGGATCGCGATCTGAACTTCAGGTGAGCCTGTATCCTGCTCGTGCCGCCTGAAGTTGTTGATCAGCTGTTCCTTTTCCTGTTTGTCCAACATGCTCCTTCACCCCTCTTTCTTTTCCCCATACCCAGAAACCGTCGGAGCCGTCGGTGGTCCGAGTGTGGGGGATCTAGGATCTATTATAACACTAATTCTGGATTTTTCCTAGACCTGCTAAAATTTTTCTTCACTGGTCACAGCAAGGCGCACCCGCACGTCTTTTATGTTGCCCAATTTGCCTGTCAGAGCTGCCAGCTCATCGCGCTTCCCCTGGACTATTAAAGCGATCAGCGCTAAATCTTGCTGTGGGCTGGGAATCCCCATCCTGCCCAGGATCAGGTTGGCGAACTGTCCCAGAACCTCGTTCACCTTCTGGGCTGCCTTCTTCCTGGACAGAGCTATCCCCACCACTGCGATCATCTTCTTCCTCCTTAGCAGCTGCAGCCTGCAGGAAGGCAAACCCTTCTGCCGGCAAATTGCTCTCTAAAAGCTCCTGAAATCCCCGGAGCAGCGAACTCATCTGCGCCCTGAAAGCGATGGCCTGATTGTTCAAAGCGGCCAGCTTTTCAGCTGCCTCAGCCACCTCCTTTTGGAGTTTCGCTTTTTCCTGGGCAGCTTCGAAGCGGGCACGCTCTATAATCAGCTCCCCTTCCCGCTTGGCGTTCTCTGTGACCTGTTTCGCTGCCTGCTGTGCAGTGACAATGGCTTCCTGGACGTTGTCTTCCAGTTTCTTATATCTTGCCAATTCTTCCTGGAGTCTATCCACCTGCTCGGCAAGCTCTTGCCTTTCCCTGTACAGGGCCTCGTAATCTGCGCTCAGGTGGAGCATGAATTCGTCCACAGCCTTCACATCGTAGCCGCGGAATTTCTGCTCAAAACGCTGTTCCTTCACTTCCACTGGAGAAAGATAGCGACCAACCCTTAACATAGCTTTCCACCTCTACAAATATCTTTCAAGCACTAAATACTGCCGCTTTTTTTTCGTCAGTCCCCCTACCTCTGCCACAAGCACCCTGCCTTTTCCCCTCAAGGAAATCACATCTCCCTGGGCCAAGGTTTTATCCGGATTTAATGCCTGTTCCCAATTGACCTTCACCAGCCCTGCGCGGATCAGCCGCACCACCTTCGTCCTGCTGAGGCCGAAGCCTGCGCTGGCGAGAGCGTCAAGCCTCATGGAAGCAACGGTGGTCCGGATCTGCTTCTTTTGCTGCTGGGGAGGCGTGAGCCTTTCAAGGTCAAAGGGCTGGGCTGTAACGTGCCAGCGGCCCACCCTTTTCAGTTCCTGGGAAATATACGGCACCAGTTCCTCTGTGGTCAGGACGTGGCAGACTTGGGGGCTCACCAGAATGTCCCCTAACTTTTCCCGCCTCAGGCCTAGATTCAATAAAGCGCCTAAATAGTCCCTGTGGTTGGGAGGATCGTCTTCGAACTCTCCCCTGATCTCTACAGCCCCGATTTGCCAGGCCAATTCTTCCTCAGGGAAAAAATCGGGAACGATAGCCACCCGCTTGCGCTCTGCGCCTCTGTAGCCGCCGAAAGCGTGCCAGAGGAGGCCTGGGAACTGTTTGAGAATGCCGAGTACCAAATCCAGCTCTCTTGGATCTAAAAAATCGCTGAGCTGGCAGTCGTTTTGCCGCATGGCCTCCAGGGCCCAATCGAAAACCCTGGCAGCCAACATTTTATCCTCGCCTGTAAAGCGTGCTAAGATTTCTTCCCTGGTCAATTGCGTCGCTCCTTTGTCCCGCCTAATGCTGCAGATCTCCTGCTTGCAGCCGAAACTGCCTGGATAAAAGCGCTGCGCACGCCGTTTTTCTCCAAAACCGCAAGCCCCTCGATTGTGGTGCCGGCAGGGGAAGTCACTTCTTCTTTGAGCACTGCAGGATGGGAGCCTGTCTTCTCGAGGGTCAGGGCTGCACCCAAAAGGGTCTGCACTGCGAGGTCTGTTGCCACTTGCCTGGGAAGGCCTGCTAAAACTCCTCCATCGCTGAGGGCTTCTGCAACCAGATAAATAAAAGCAGGCCCGCTGCCGCTGAGGCCTGTCACCGCATCCATCTGATCTTCCTGGACCCTCACCACCTTGCCTACTGCAGAAAACAGCTCCTCAGCCAAAGCCAGGTCCTCTTCCTGGGCGAACTTTCCCGGGCAGATGGCAATTGCCCCTGCCCCTACCTGGCAGGGATTGTTGGGCATTGCCCTCACCACTGGCAGCTGGCAGTACTCTTCAATGGTGGAAGTTGTAAGGCCTGCCACAATGGAAAACAGCCTTTTGCCCGCTGTGCCCTTGAGCTCTGCCAAAACGGTTTTCGCGATCTGGGGCTTTACTGCCAGAACTACGATCTCAGAGCCCTCCACTGCTTCTCGATTGTTTTCGAAAGCAGCAATTCCCAGCTCCTCCACTGCCTGCCGTCTTTGCGGACTGGGATCAGAGGCTGCCAGGTTTTCTGCTGCCATGCCTTGGGCAAGCCAGCCCCTGATGAGGCTGCTTCCCATGGCGCCGCCGCCGATAACTGCTATTTTCATACTCCTACTCCCTCTCCCAAGGCAGCGGCTCCCGGACGCCGGTGAAGCCATTTGCTTCCACTGAAACGTTGCTCGGCACCATCAGAAAAATGGCTTCGCCAATCCTCTCAAGCCCGCCGTCTAGGGCGTAAACTGTGCCGCTTAGAAAGTCCACAATCCGCCGGGCCAATTCCACAGGAGCTGCCTCCAGGTTCACGATCACAGGCCGCCGTTCTTTGAGGTGGTCGGCAACCTGCTGCACTTCATCGAAATTGCTCGGCTCAACTACCACCACTCGCATTGAGGCGTTGGGGTTTGGAAGTCCCACTAAATGCCGCCTCTGCCTCGGAGGAGCCTCCACCTCCTCTGCGGCAGCAAACTCATCCTCGTATTCCTCTTCCATATAGCCGAGCCAGTTCATGAATTTCTCAAACATTTTAGCCATTGTCAATACTCCTCCTGCCTATTGCCGCTGGCCGAAGATCCTGGTGCCAACTCTCACGATATTGGCCCCCTCTTCGATGGCCACTTGAAAGTCAGAACTCATACCCATAGAAAGCCAGCGCATTTCCACCTCAGGCCACCCTTTGGCAGCAACTTCCTCAAACAAGCTGCGCAGCTCTTGAAAATAAGGCCTGGCATTTTCCGGTTCCTCTTCAAAAGGCGGGATGGCCATGAGACCTAAAATCTTCAGCCCTGGAATTTTCCTGGCCTCATCTATAAAAGGAAGCACCTCTTCTCGAGGCAGACCGAACTTGCTCTCTTCCCTGCCGATGTTGACTTGTACCAAAGTATCGGTAGTGATTCCAGCTTCTTGGGAGCGGCGGCCGATCTCCCGGGCCAGCCTGATGCTGTCCAGGGAATGAATCAGCTCGAATTTGCCGATCACCTTTTTCACCTTATTGGTCTGCAGGTGGCCGATTAAGTGCCAGGCAGCACCTGGGACCTCCTCTTGCTTGCCCAGGGCCTCCTGGACCCTGTTCTCCCCTAATGCATCCACTCCCGCTTCAACTGCCTGGGCAATAACTTCTGCAGGCACAGTCTTGCTCACAGCCACAAGTTTGATCTCAGCCGGATCCCTGCCTGCCCGCCGAGCAGCTGCTTCTATTTCCTTTCTAACTTGCGCCAGATTCTCTGCAATAGACATATATTCCTACTCCTTCTCCATATTCTCCATTTAACAAGCTTTTCCTCCCCCATTACCTCAAGAAGCGGGGATTTCTGATCACAGCCTGTCCAGTAGGCAAACCGTCCACAACAGCTTGTTCCTTGGTTTTCAAAAGCACCTTGACCTCTTTCCAGACTAACTGACCGCCCTGCCTCAGCCAGACTCCTTCTCTTCCCTCCCTGGTTGTCAGGGCTTTTGCGGGAACTATGGTTCCCTCTCTGCGCTCCACGATCACCGAAAGGTCCATGGTGCGCTGGTTCCACTGGGGTTTGTAGTTTTCCAAGCTGCAGAGGAGATATGTCAAATCACCGCTGGTGGAAGCCCGCCTAATTCTAGCTTTTTCCAGCCCTCCAGGCATGCGGAGCCAGACAGCTTGTCCTTCTGCAAACTTTTCGGTTGTTTCAATACACAGGGCAACCTGGCACTGGTGGTTGTCGATTAATTTGCCTACAGGCTCCCCAACTTGGATCTGTGTGCTGTCTTTCACCTGTTTGGATTTTGCCTGAAGCTCCTGGGCGAACAGGGCATCGTAGCGGGTCTTCTGGCAGAGGTCCTCCAGCCCGTCCAGGTGGAAGGAAACGAGTCCCGGCTGCTTTGCGGAGATGATGGTTTCAGCCCGCTGCAGTTGCCGCACGAGGGACTCCTTGTTTTTCACCAGTTTCTCCCTTTCCGCAGCCAGCTGTCTTTCCAAGTCAGCCAGAGCCTCAAGAGCGTCCCGCCGCTCCTGGGTGAGCCTGGCAAGTCGTTCTTCCAGTTGCCGGGCTGCCACGTAATTGCGCCTCGAAAGCTGGTTTTTCAGCTTCAAGGTGTCGTTGTCGATGGCCAACTGTTTTTCTTCAACCTTGCCGCTGGCCCTGGATAAGGCAAGTCTTGCCTCTTGGTCGTGCTGCTCGAGCTGCTTTTCAACCTCTTCCAGTTTCGGCAAAAGCCGCTGCTTCAAATCTTCATTGGTAATCTTGACCAGCTTTGCGCCTTGGGAAACGCGGTTGCCCTCCTCCACCAACAGTTCCACCTTGCCGCCCATGGGGGCCAGGAGCAAATACTCCCGAGGGAGCAGAATGCCCTGACCCTTGTATGCCCTTTCAACTTCGCCGAAATGAGACTGTTCTGTGCGCAGGAGGCAGAGGGCAAGCCACCTGAAAGCCGGCCAAAAAGCCAGGACCACGACGAAAGCAAGGAGCAAGAGGCTTGTTTTGCGAAAGCGAAATCTCCGTTTTCGCCTGCGGATTGGAATCTCCTGCTGCGCCAAATTTCTCCCTCCTAGAGGATGATGGCCAGAAGGCTCACTGCACCTACTGCAAAGCAGTAATAGGCAAAGCTGCGCAGTCTGCCTGCCTGCAGAAGCCTGACCAAAAAGCGAATGGCAAAATAACCTGACAGGGCAGCTGTGAGAAAACCAACTATCATTGCGCCACTTGAAACTGCCCCACCGCTTATGTCCCCGAGCTGCAGAAGTCCTGCCCCTAAAATAGCAGGCAGAGATAAAAGGAAAGAAAACTTCGCAGCTGTCTCGCGGCTGAGCCCCGCCTTCAAGCCGGCTGCGATTGTGGAACCGGAGCGGGAGATGCCGGGCAGAATTGCTGCAGCCTGAGCCAGCCCAACAAAAAAGCTATTGGCGAAAGACATTTGATCGAGCTTCTTTCTGCCTGCGGCTTTATCTGAAGCAAGGAGGATAAAGCCTGTAACGAAAAGAAGCAGGGACACCAAAACAGGCTTTGCAAAGAGGGCGCTCAGCTGCTCTTCAAAGAGAAGTCCCACAGCTCCTGCGGGGATGCTGCCGAAAATGATCAGCGCGGCAAGGCGCAAGCCCTGATTTTCCCTGAAAGCTTCCGCCAGCTCTCCGCGGAGCAGAAGCCTTGGAATCTCCGCAAGGGCCGACAAAATGCTTCGGATTTCCTGCCAGGTAAAGACCACCACAGCTGCGGCAGTGCCCAAATGCACCATCACGTCGAAGGCAAGCTGCGGTTCGCGAATGCCGAAAAAATGCTGCAGGAGCACAAGGTGTCCCGAGCTGCTTACAGGGAAAAACTCGGTCAAGCCCTGGACCAGTCCCAACCAAAACGCCATAAAAACTGTCATTATTTACGCTCCTTCCGGAAATCACAAATCCTCTCCAAAAGCCTTGCCAAGCTGGGTAAAAAAGGCCAAAAAAGGAAGCCGCTGAGGTTGAAGAGTGTGTGGGCAGCTGCCAGAGCTCTTGCAGGTTCAAGCCCCTGGACCAACCCCACCAGCAGCTTCGGGCAGAGCAGGAAAAGGGCTGCACCGAGCACATTCAAGAGCAAGTGTCCCAAGGCCACCTGTTTTGCCCTTCTGCCGGCACCGGCTGCTGCCAAGAGGACATCTGCTGTGGTGCCTATATTTGCGCCTACAACCAAAGCTATGGCCGCGGGAAGGGCTAACTTTCCGCTTCCCACAAGCCCCATGAGAAAGCCCACCAGAAGAGTGCTGCTCTGCAGAAGCGCTGCAGATACTGTGCCTGCCAAAACTCCTGCCGGATAGCTGCGGCAAGAGGCTAGAAACTTTTCAAAGGGAGGCCAGCCTGTCAGAAGCTGCGCCTGGCCTTCGATGAATTCCATGCCTGCAAGGAGAACTCCCAGCCCCAGCAGCACCAAGCCAAAGGTGCCAGGGGAGCCTGAAGTGCCGCAGCTTTTTCCCCTTGTCACCAACAGACAGGAAAACTCAACCCTTCCCAGCAGCCACAGGAGGAAACCAGCTGCTGCAAGGGCAGAGTTGGGAGTGGGGAAGCTCGCCAAAAGCGCTGTGAAGGTGGTGCCCACGTTTGCGCCGAGAGCGGCAGCCAAGCCCGCTGCAGTTGGAATCCTGCCGCTTTCAGCAAATCCCAGAAGCAGCGCCAAAAAAGCGCTGGAGCTGTGCAGACACGCAGTGCAGAGCAGGGAAACCATAAATGCAGAGCCTGGCCTCGAGAGGTACCTGCCCACAAAAGGAGCTCTCCCTGCCCACTCTGCGCCGCTTGTGCGCAGGATCAAAAAGCCTGCGACAAACAACACTACGCCTACAGGCAGCCTCCACAATCTCATCCCCCCTGGCTATGCATATGCTCAAGGGGGATGTTTTCATGACTTAAAAAGCGTCGTAAAGGTGATCGCGCCTCGGCGGCTGGAGAGGTTTTGTGCCGCAAGGAGTGATTAGATTCAAACCCTCGCTTCTCTCTTTGACAACGCCGATTTGGGCCACTTGAAAGCCTTTCTCAGTCAGCTTCTTCTCCAGCTCCAGCTTCGGATCGCCTACGATTATCAGCGAGCCGCTGGCGATGAGCCCCAAAGGATCAATGCCCAGAAATTCAGTGATGATCCGGGTTTCCTCAAGGAGGGGAATCTTCTCTGTCCAAATCTCCAGGCCAACCTGTGAAGCCCAGGCCAGCTCCCACAGGGCCCCTAAAACTCCCCCTTCAGTTATATCGTGCATGGCGCTGGCTCCCAGCTCCGCTGCAGCCAGCGCTTCGGGGACGATGCTGATCTGTTTGATATAATCTCTTGCCCTCTGAAGCTGTTCTTCAGTCAGCACTGCCCTGAGCTTCTCTGCCAGTTCTGCTGCCAGGATGGCAGTGCCTTCCAAAGCCAGTTTTTTGGAAAGGAGCACCTGCTGGCCAGGCCTCGCACCGCTTGAGCGGACGATCCTCTCCTTTTGGCACTTGCCCACAGCAGTGACAGAGAGGACTGTGCGGCGGACTGCAGAGGTTACCTCAGTATGTCCCCCGAGAATCGAAACATTCAAGGCTTTGGCCGCCTGGTGCACTTCCTCCATGATCCTCTCAAGCTTTTCTGGGCTGTCCTCTGGCGAGAGGAGGACTGTCAAAAGAATCCCTACAGGCTCCGCGCCGCAAGCTGCAATGTCGTTGCAGCTGATATGTACAGCCAGCTCCCCCATCCCTTCTTCAGCTGCTGTGATGGGGTCTGTTGCCAGAAGACAGGCCTCGCAAGCCAAATCCAAAGCAGTCGAGTCTTCTCCCAGCCCCGGGGGCAGTAAGACCTCGGGACGGTCTGCACCAGTTTTATTCAGGACTAGCTTGTTCATCAGTTCTGAAGTTAGTTTTCCCTCGATCATTTATATTTCTCCCCAAGAAATTTTAAAGCTCTGCTCAGCGGTATGGCAATTAGCGCGCCGGAGAAGGCCTGGAGAAAGTCGATTCCCAGCTCCCACAAAACCGGTACCAGCTGCCTGGTGAGCACAAAAGCAGCTGTGCCGTAGCCTGCCATGAGGATCAGCGCACCGCAGAAGACAGCAAGCACTTTGCTCCTGGGTGCCAGCCTTCCCACAACCCAGCCTTCCAGCCCTTTGACGATCAAGGTAACAGGGGCATAGAAATAGTAGCCTCCCCACAGATCCGCAAGGGCTGCGCCAACGCCTCCTGTCAGAGCAGCTGCAGGAGCGCCGAAGAGAAAAGCCACCAGATAAATCACAGCCTCACCCAGGTTGAAATAACCCTGGCTTGCCGGCAGAGGTACCATCAAAAACATAGTGACAACCGCCACTGCTGCCATGGCTAGAGCAATAATGGTTAGTTTGTTTGTCCTCATCTTGCCATCGCCTCCGCTACTTCTTTGTTCTATAATTCTTCTCTAAAAGGCCCTTTTCCTGCCTCAGCCAGAGGATGGGGAGAGTCCTTTTTTGTGGGATAGAGTGCTCTTTCTTGGGAATGCTAAAAAGCGGAGGTGAGGCTGATGAACGATCAGCGAATAGCAGTTGAGCCTTCTCCCATTCCCAGGGGGGCAAAAGTCCGGATCTCATACCGCGGGCTCCTGCCCCAATCTGGAGCAGAGAGCTGCTGGCTCCACTACGGTTTTGATGGCTGGCAAACCCCTGCCACCATCCCCATGACGCGAGAGCCAGACAACTCTTTCCACGCTTCGGTAACTGCCACGGGAAGCAGGGAGCTCAACTTCTGCTTCAAGGACAGCGCAGCCAACTGGGATAACAACAACGGTTGGGACTGGTCCTGTCCGATTTACTAACACCTCTGGGAGCTTTTTAAGCTCCCTCTTTTTTTCACCCCCACATCCAGGTCCGCATAACTTAGAGGGAAGGGGGTGAGCTTTTGTCAGCTCTAGTTCTCGCTCTCAGCATTGACGCTCTTTTGGTGGGAATCGCTTATAGTCTAAGAGAAATCAAGTTGTCCCCTGCAGCTTATCTTCTGGTCGGCCTCATCACAGGCGGTTTGATGAGCCTGGCAATTCTGGCGGGTAAGTTGGGCGGGACTTTCCTTACTGAAACCCAGGGGAACCTCTTGGGGACTTATCTATTGTTAGGTGTGGGTTTATGGCAGCTGGCTCAAGGCTGGCAGCAGAAGCTTGCGAACTCTCCCGAGGAACAGCTGGTCTCTTTTCGCTTGAAGCCGCTGGGGGTTGTAGTGCAGATCTTAAGAGATCCAGCCCTCGCAGACCTAAACCGTTCAGGCACAATCGATTTGAAGGAAGCCTTGCTTCTGGGCTACGTCCTGGGACAGGACGCTTTAGGAGCAGGCTTTGCTGCAGCCCTCACCAGCCTCTCACTGTGGGCTGTACCTGCCACAGGAATTTCTGCTGTGGGAATGCTTTACTTGGGATGTGCTTTAGGCGGTAAACTGGAGCGGCTGAAGCTCAGCAACTGGCTTTGGGCAGCCCCAGGCTTGATCTTAATAGCGTTAGGCCTGTGGAAGCTTTGATACACAATTCCTCCCTCATCAAACTGCCAGTGTCAATCTCCGGCAGACTCCACCCTCCAGACCCGGTCAAGAGTGAATCCTCTTGACCTTTTTTACGTTCTACTGATTTTATCCGAGGGTGAAAACAAAAGACCGCTGCTGCTTGACTGTTAATTATCAGCGGTAAATTTTTCAGCTGCTCTGCTTAGGACTATTTGACATTTTATTCCAATTTTGTTAGAATAAAATTGAAATTTTATATCAGACTGGAGGTGCCGAAAATCAGCGGCCTGCTTGTGGGAATAGACGGCGGAGGAACAAGTACAGAGTTCGTTTTATGTGATTTTAAAGGCAGAGTGAAGAACAGGGTCCAACTCGGCCCCAGCAATCCCAACGACATAGGGTTTGAAAAATCATATGATGTGCTCAAAAATGGACTTTCAGAACTTCTAAACCCTTGGGGAGGATTAAGTGCAAGGATCGACGGTATGTTTGCAGGCCTATCCGGCGGAACTGTGGGCAGCAACAGGGAGCGTTTTCGAACTTTCTTTCAAATCCTCCTTCCCAATGCCCGCTGCGAAAACGGCAGCGATGCGGAAAACGCCATTACTTTGGGGCTGGAGGAAAAAGACGGCATAACCTTGATTTCTGGTACAGGCTCTGTAGCATTTTTCCAAAGAAACGGCAGGATTGGACGGGTAGGAGGCTGGGGATACTTGTTCGACAGGGCTGGCGGTGGGTACAATATAGGCCACGACGGAATCTATGCGGCACTTTTGGCATATGACGGTTTAGGTCCTTCAACCCTCCTCACAAAAAAGCTGGAAGCTGCCATAGGTATGCCTGTTCACGAAGCTCTACCTGACTTCTACCGCAGAGGCAAGCAGTACATCGCCTCATTTGCTCCGGTGGTTTTTGCTGCCTGCGAGGAAGGAGATCCTGCTGCAGTGGAAATAATCAATCACACAGCCGCTTACCTGTCTGAATTGCTGTTGGCAGCATATAAACGTTTGGAAGGCAGCTCAAAAACCGTTGCATTGGTGGGCGGCATTTTCAAAAGAAGCGATATCATGCTTCCCTTTATGAAAAATAAGCTTAAGGTGGATTTCGACTTTATTATCCCCTCATTCCCTCCCATCTTCGGCGCAGTTTGGAAAGCAGCCAAGATCGCCGGCATTGACATAGATCCCGAGTTCAAGAAAAATTTCAACCTCTCTTGGCAAAGCAGCTAATCCTCAAAGAATGAAGGCAGCCGCGTGAAGGCTTCGCTGGAAAAGCACAGCGGCAGAATAAAAATACGAATTAATGACGAACTGCTGGATCCGGTTTCTTTCAGGTACTTCAGACCCCGGAACGTTATTACTGCCGGCTTCGAGGAGTGGAGAAAGTCTGCTGTGCGATATATGTATTTTAGGATTAGCCTGAGCAAATGTAGAGGAGTGGCAAAACGATTGTTTACGAGAATAACAGAAAATGCTCCCCGTTTTACGAAAACCGACAAAAAAATCGCTGACTATATCCTGAAAAACCCTGAGAGGGCCGCTTTAATGCCTGTGAACGTTTTGGCTGAAAAAAGCGGCGCATCTCCATCGGCAGTCATCCGCTTCATCAAAAAGCTTAATTACAAAAACGCAAACGAATTCCGAGCAGACCTTTCCAAAAAGTCTGCAAATATTCCAAGGGAAAAACAAAGTCTGATCATTCAGCCAGACGACTCCACAGAAACCATGATGGACAAAATAGCGGAGATCGTTTCCGAAAGTACAGCCAAAACATTGGAACTCAACAAAGAAAGGAGCTTTGCTCAAGGCATAAAGAGGCTGGTGGAGGCAGACTGCATCTATATTCTGGGCATTGGTGCATCAGGCATCGTGGCTTACGATTTCCACCAGAAATTGGCTAGAATCAACAAAAAAAGCTTTTATATTGCTGATTCGAACATGCAAGTAGCTGTGTCTGTTCATGCAGGACCTCGTGATGCAGTGGTTGCTTTCTCGTGCAGCGGCAGGACCCGCGAAGTGAACCTCGCTACAAAACAAGCAAAGGGGAATAATGCTTTCTGCATAGCTGTAACAAGTACAGTACCCTCTCCCCTTTCCAAAATTGCAGACCTTGTGTTAACCTTTCCTGACAGGGAATCTGAAGTGCGGATCGGCGCCATCTACTCCCGCTATGCGCAGTTTGTCATCGCTGATATTTTGTTTATGGGAATTGCGCAGCACAACTTTGACGAAATGGAGCGAAGCCTAGTTAAAACAAGAAGGATCGTCAATCAATTAAACAACAGGAGGTGAGCTTGTGCTGAAAACGGAACAAAGAAATGCTGATTCAGTGAATCTGCATAATTTGGAGCTGGAGGAAATTTTAAATCTTATCACCCGGGATAGTTACCATGCAGTTGCCGCTGTGGAAGCGGCCCTGCCTCAAATTGAAGCTGCGGTGAAGGAAGTGATTGCAGCTTTTCAAAGGGGCGGCCGTCTTTTTTACGTCGGCGCAGGAACGTCTGGCAGGCTGGGGGTGATGGACGCTGCAGAATGCCCACCCACTTTCGGAGTTTCAAAGGATTTGGTAATTGCACTTATTGCTGGTGGAGAAAAGGCGGTAGCAAGTCCTGCTGAGGATGCAGAGGACGATGTGAGGGCAGGTGCAGCAGATCTGCTGAGCTATCAACCAGGTGAAAATGACGTAGTCGTCGGCATATCTGCATCAGGCAGGACCCCGTATGTTGTCGGTGCCCTCCAAAAAGCCCGCCTGTGCGGCTGCGTTACTGTTGGGATTTCCAATAACCCAAAAAGCGCTATTGAAAAGATTGTGGACGTTTCGATTTGTCTGGACACTGGGCCTGAAGTCCTCACCGGCTCTACCAGGATGAAAGCTGCCACAGCCCAGAAGATAGTTTTAAATATGCTTTCAACGTGTTCCATGGTGAAAACAGGAAAAGTATATCAAAACTTCATGATCAATCTAAAACCGTCCAATAAAAAACTCCGCAGCCGCATGATTAACATAGTTTCGGAACTTACCGGCCTCGATAGAGCAATGGCGGAGAAAAAGCTTGAGGAACATGCTTGGGAGATCAAGAACGTTTTAGAGGAGGTACTGTAGATGTATCTGATCGCTGACGGCAGGAGAAGTCCTTTTCACATTGTCACAGGGCAAAACGCCCACGAAGCGGTCCGCTTCGCAGCCTCTGAACTGCAGAAGTACATCTATGAAAGCACAGGTGCCTGCGTGCCGTTTTTTTCCGATAGATGTCCCCGCCGCAGCCCTGAGATCATGGTAGGCATCGATGCCAGGGACGCCAAAGAGCGGATTTCAATGGAAGGAGTAGGGCCTGAAGGGTTTAGGATAAAAACAGACAATGAAGACCTCATCATCGCAGGGACAACGCCCAGGGGAACTCTCTACGGCGTATACACTTTTTTGGAAAACTTTGTGGGCTTCCGCTGTTTCACCTCAGATGCAGAAAAGGTAGACCGGATGCCGCGGCTTGAGCTTCCCGAAATTGACATGGTGGAAAACCCTGCTTTTGAGTATAGGGAGGTATACTTCAGAGACGCTTTCGACGGTGGGTTTGCAGCAAAAAACAAGCTCAATTCCAACATGGCAGATCTGTCAAACATGCGCGGCGGCAAGATGAAATTTTACAATTTCCACCATTCCTTCCACGATCTGATCTCAGCAGACGAGTACTTTGACTCCCACCCCGAATATTTCTCCCTTGTGAATGGAAAGAGGCGGAAGGAAGGCACTCAGCTCTGCCTGACAAACCCCGACGTCTTTGAGCTCAGCTTGGCAAAGGTCAGGGAGTGGATCGAAGAGAATCCTGACTGCACTGTGTTCTCAGTAGCCCAAAACGACTACTCCACCCCATGTGAGTGCGAAAACTGCAGAGCCGTTGACGAGCGGGAGGGGAGCCATTCTGGAACCATTATCAATTTTGTCAACAAAATAGCAGAGAACATAGAAAAAGATTACCCCCACGTCCTTCTGCATACTTTCGCCTATCGGTATTCCAAGGTCGCTCCTCGAAACATCAAGCCCCACAAAAACGTGATCGTGAGGCTTTGCAACATAGAATGCTCTTGGGAAAAGCCGCTGGCAGAGCTGGCAGCCCAATCGCCTGAAGGAGAAGCTGCCGGCTTTCTAAAAAACCTGAAAGAGTGGGCACGGATCTGCCAGCACTTGTATATATGGGATTACGCAGTGAATTTTAGCAACTACCTGCAGCCCTTTCCCAACCTCTACAGCATGGCAGAAAACCTCAAGTTGTATAAAGCATATAATGTAAAAGGAGTTCTGCAGCAGGGGAATTTTTCCCACGGCGGCAAGGGCGCTTTAGACGAGCTGAAATCGTATGTAATGGCGAGGCTGTTGTGGAATCCGGAGCGGGACGTGAACAGAGAAATAGATGATTTTTTAGCGGGATATTACGGAAAATCCAGTGACTGCATGAAGGCATACATAACCCTTTTACACGAATCAGTTGGGGACATTCCTCTGAAAATTTACGATTCACCAGCTTCGGAAATATTCAGCGAACCGGTGCTGGAGAAAGCGGACCGGCTTCTGGAGGCAGCCATTGAAGCAGCTGAGGACGAAGCTGTAAAAAGGCGGATCGAAAAGGAACGCTTGGCCATTACATACGTCCACCTTGCGAGAATGGAGATGGATCACCCTCAGAGAAATGAACTCATAGATGCCTTTGCAGAGCAGGTAAAGTCTTTCAGGATCACAGAAATTATGGAGCGGACTAATCTCGACCTTTCCTTTGAAATCATGAAAAGAAGCAGGTATTGCTTGGACAGAACTGGCCGCTATTCCCTTTACTATATCATGAGATAACCAGCGCTTTCTTCCTAAACTCCACTGAAAGCCGCTACTTCCACTGCGGCAGGATTCCATTGTGGGGATCCTCCAGACACGATTTGGCAGCATGGACAATGACATTAAAAAAATTCAGGACGAGTGAATTCTCAAGGAGCTCTTTCAGACAAGCTTGAAAGCCTGAATGAGTTCAAAAGACTCTTTGGCAGAGGCTGCATCTTCAGCAGCCTCTGCCGCTTTTCTCAGATGAACAGGCTCATCAAAAGGCCAAACAAAACGCTGTAGATCACCATTTCCCCTTGAAACTTCCAAAAGTATTTTTTCTGCAAATACTTTTCTTTAAAGTATACGCAGCCTTCAATATTGTCCATAAAAGGCGATGCAGCTGCAAAGTGAGTGTAGACAAACATCAGACCAGCAAAGAAAAAAAGTTTCGCGGCAAAGGGAAGGTACCTGATGGCGCCGAGCACCGGATAGAGCACAACGGACATCAAAAGTCCCCTCAATAACTGAGCAGGGAAAAACAGCTTTTGAACTTGGCCGCTTTCTTCAGGATCTGCCATATCTTTCAAGAAGTCGCAGTGTCTGTTTTTGCTTTCATAAATGTCTCCGCTGACTTTCAAGGCTAACGCCCCGGCAATCACATATGAAACCCCGTGCACAACAATAAAAAGCAAACTGAACTTTAGATAATCCACGGCAATCCCTCCTCGAGCTCAGCTGATAGCTGTAACTTCCACATTGGAAAATTTCACGCCCTCGCACCAGCGGCAGACGATAGCATCTTCAGCAGACGTTTTAAGGGCGATGTTGCTGAAGCTGACGCCGCGAATAATAGAGTCTGGATTTCCTTCCACAAGACAAGGGCCGCCGCTTGTGATCTTGAAATCTGAAAAGCTCAAATCTGCAAGTTTTCGCAGTTTTATCCCTTCCTCTACATTCACCATGATGGGCGCTCGCTGGCAGTTTATTGTAACTTGGGAAAAGCTGAGATTGTAGATAGAAGCAGTCTGAGCCTTCTTGCCAGAGAAATAGCGTTTGGGGTTTTCCAAGACGATCCCATTGGCCGCGCTGTTGATCACTAAATTATTGAAGTTCAGATTGCGGATTACACTGTCTTCCGGGCAGCCAACCCGGATTCCCTGGCAGCGGCTGTCTAAAATGCAGTTGCTTACAGTAATGTTCTCACATACGCCTGGCTCATCGAAAGGGCTCTGCATAGCCCTGATGGCTATGCAATCGTCAGCGGTTTGAAAAATGCAGCTGTGTACCACCACATTACGGCAGCAGTCCAGATCAATGCCGTCGTTATTGATCATCCGCGGATCTCCATATACCCTAATCCCGGAAATGTGGATTTCCTCGCATTTTCTAAGCCAAATCGTCCAACAAGGAGAATTGTGAAAAGAGATGGATTTCAAACGGACATTGCTGCATTTGTAGAGGGTCAGGAGCCTCGGCCTGGGGATACTGGGTTTTTTAAAGAAACTGCCGCTTTGGCTGGTGTCGAAAAAGGACAGGCCCTCTCCGTGGATCTCGCCAAAGCCTGTTATGGAGATATTTTCTGCGTCTTTCGCTGCGATTAAGCTTTTGCAGGTTTTCTCTGGCGCGTTATCGCTTTTAAAGCCACACTCGCAATCCTCGTAATCAGCTATATCCTTGCTGCCGATGAGCCTCGAGCCGTTTTCCAAGTGCAGCTGGACGTTGCTGCGCAGCTTGATAGTGCCTGTGAGATAATTTCCTGGTCCGCACAAGACCACCCCGCCCCCTGCCTTGTGGCAGGCATCAATTGCTTTTTGAATTGCCAGAGTGTTAAGATTTTTTCCATCAGGGACCGCACCATAATCTGAGATGGGAAAGGTCTGCATTTTCCCGTCCTCCTTTTTTGGACAAATTGTCCATATTGCGAAGCCCAGGCCGTAGCCTGGGCTTTGTTTTATTTAGTTCTGGCAGCAACCGCAGGTTTTGCATTTCTTCCTGGGGTTGTTCAGTTCTGCCTGGGCTGCTGCAAGGCGTGCAATTGGCACTCTGAAGGGTGAGCAGCTGACGTAGTCGAGCCCTGCCCGGTGGCAGAAGTCCACAGAGGAGGGTTCGCCGCCGTGCTCGCCGCAAATGCCTGTCTTGAGATTCGGACGGGTGCTGCGGCCGCGCTCCACACCGATCTTGACCAGCTGGCCTACGCCTTCCTGATCGAGGACTGCAAAGGGGTTCTTCTCCAGGATGTTGTTGTCCAGGTAATATGGGAGGAACTTGCCTTCCACGTCATCGCGGCTGAAGCCAAAGGTGGTCTGGGTCAGGTCGTTGGTGCCGAAGGAGAAGAACTCTGCCTCCTTGGCGATTTCGTCGGCTGTAAGGGCAGCCCTCGGCAGCTCGATCATGGTGCCGATGGTGTAGGAAACCTCTACACCCTGCTCGTCCATCACAGCTTTAGCCTCTGCCTGGGCAACCTCTTTGAGGATGCTCAGCTCGTTGACGTGCCCTACAAGCGGAATCATGATTTCAGGGATTACCTTGATCCCTTCCTTGGTCAGCTGGCAGGCAGCTTCCATAATGGCCCGCACCTGCATGGCGTAAACCTCAGGATAGGTTACTCCTAAGCGGCAGCCTCTGTGGCCCAGCATTGGGTTCATCTCATGGAGGTTGTTGACCTTTGCCAGGAGCTCTTTCTTCTCAGCCAGCTCAGCGCTGTTTGTGCCTGCAGCCTCGAGCTTTGCGATCTCAACCATCAGCTCTTCCCGCTTGGGCAGGAACTCGTGCAGCGGCGGATCCAGCAGCCTGACTGTCACAGGCATACCTGCCATCTCCTTGAAGATGCCCAAGAAGTCTTCCCTCTGGAAGGGGAGGAGTTTGTCGAGAGCTGCTTGCCGCTCTTCTTTGTTTTCAGCCAAAATCATCTGCTGGACAAAAGGCAGCCTCTCTGAGGCGAAGAACATATGTTCAGTCCGGCAGAGGCCAATTCCCTGGGCGCCGAACTCTTTTGCCTGCTTGGCATCTTGAGGTGTGTCTGCGTTTGTGCGCACAGCCAAGGACCGTACCTCGTCAGCCCAGCTCATCAGCTCTTGGAAGTCACCGCTGAGCTCAGGTGCGATTGTGGGAATCTCGCCCAGCATTACCTCGCCTGTAGAGCCGTTGATGGTGATGATATCGCCTTTCTTCACCACAATATCGCCTACTGTAAACTGGTTGTTAACCTCATCAACTTTAATTGCCTCGCAGCCTGCAACGCAGCATTTGCCCATTCCTCTTGCCACAACAGCTGCGTGGCTGGTCATGCCGCCGCGGGCAGTGAGGATACCCTGGGCAGTTGCCATGCCGTGGATGTCATCTGGAGAGGTCTCGTTGCGGACCAAGATCACCTTTTCTCCTCTTTCGCCGGCTTCAGCTGCTTCGTCTGAATCGAAAACAACAGCGCCAGAGGCAGCACCAGGAGAGGCAGCAAGACCTTTGGCAATGGGCTCAACTTTCACTGAGGGATCCAGCCGTGGGTGCAGCAGCTGGTCCAGCTGGGCAGGATCTACCCGCAGCAGCGCTTCTTCTTTCGTGATCAAGCCTTCCCGCACCATTTCCACAGCTATCCGCACAGCAGCAGCTGCAGTGCGCTTGCCGCTTCTGGTCTGCAGCATGTAGAGTTTGCCCTGCTGGATGGTGAACTCAACGTCCTGCATATCCCGGTAGTGATTTTCCAGCTTGTCGAAGATCTCTGTAAGCTCTTTGTACACTTCCGGCATTTCTTCTTTCAGTTTGGAGATGGGGCTGGGGGTGCGGATTCCTGCCACAACGTCTTCACCCTGGGCATCCCGCAGGTACTCGCCGTAGTAGACGTTCTCGCCTGTGGACGGATCCCGGGTAAAGGCAACGCCAGTACCGCTGTTCTCGCCCATGTTTCCAAAGACCATGGCCTGCACGTTCACTGCAGTGCCCCAGTCGCCTGGAATATCGTTGATCTTGCGGTAAGTAATAGCCCTGGGGTTGTTCCAGGAACTGAAAACGGCGTTAATGGCCATCTTCAGCTGCTCCAGTGGATCTGTTGGGAAATCCTGGCCGATTTCCTCTTTAACCATTGCTTTGTATTTCTGCACAAGCTCTTTGAGGTCCTCCACTTCGAGCTCGTTGTCCAGCTTCACGCCGCGTTTGTCTTTAACCTCTTGCAAAATCTCCTCGAATTTGCTGTGCTCCACTCCCAGCACAACGTCGCCGAACATCTGGCAGAAGCGGCGGTAAGCGTCCCAGGCAAAGCGGGGATTGTTGGTTTTCTTGGCCAAGCCCTCAACTGCCTCATCGTTGATTCCCAGGTTGAGGACAGTGTCCATCATCCCTGGCATGGAAACCCGGGCACCTGAGCGCACGGAAACCAGCAGGGGGTTAGTGTTGCTGCCGAACTCCATGCCCAGAGTTTCTTCCAGTTTTTTCACGTTCTCCAGCACTTGTTCCATTAGCCCTTCAGGCCACTGCTCATTGTTTTCGTAATAGGCAGTGCACACTTCAGTGGTGATGGTAAAGCCTGGCGGCACGGGGATTCCCAGGTTGGTCATCTCGGCCAGGTTTGCTCCCTTGCCTCCCAAAAGGTTTCTCATGTGGGCCTCGCCTTCAGCTTTGCCACCGCCGAAGAAATAAACGTACTTCTTCATCCTCTTCATTCCTTTCCTGTATATTTCTAGCTTTGTAACTTTCATGCTAGGCCAACTATATCTATTCGCCTTTTTCAATAAATTTCCTGCTTGTATTATTCTCTTTTCTCTTGGAATCATACTTCCAGCGCCTTAAAGTCGGCGATTGAAGAGAAAAGCTCGGTTATGGAGCGGAGAATTGCGAGCCTGTTGATCCGCACTTCCTCTTCTTTAGCCATCACCAAGACGCCGTCGAAAAAGGCATCCAAAGGCTCCCGCAGCCGGGAGAGAGACGCCAAAGCAGCCTGCCAGTCTTCGCGGCTTAACGCTTCATTGGCCTCTTCTTTGATCCTGCAGAAAGCTGTCCACAGCTGCTTCTCTGCTTCTTCCACGAGGAGTTTTTCCTCTACAGTGCTAGTAGTCCCTTTCTGGGCCAGGTTGGCTGCCCGATTGTAAGCTACAAGCAGGTTGCCGAATTCAGGTGCAGCCATAAAGCCTTCTATGGCCTCTCCCCGCTTCTTCAGGGACACCACATCTGAGGAAGGCGCTGCCAGGACTGCAGAGGTCAAGCTGTGCTGCCAGCCTACTTCGTGTAAAATCCCCTTCAGCCTGCCCCAGAAGAACTCTTTGAGGCTCTGGGTTTTCTCGGGCTTCCCATATAAGGTCTCTGCATATTTGAGGAGGTCCACAAGTTCCAGGGAGAGGTCGGAGTCCAGGAGGATACTCAAGGCGCCTAAAGCCGCCCGCCTCAGAGCATACGGATCTTCGGAGCCTGTAGGGATGAGCCCCGCCCTGAAGCAGCCAACAACAGAATCAACTTTGTCTGCAATGGCAAGCAGCTTTCCGGGCAGAGTCTGGGGAAGGGCGTCGCCGGAAAACCGGGGCAGGTACTGTTCTGCAATGGCCACAGCCACCTGTTGGGTTTCCCCTGAAGCCAGGGCGTATTCCCTGCCCATGATGCCCTGAAGTTCCGTGAACTCTCCCACCATGGAGGTGGTGAGATCTGCTTTGGCCAAAGTGGCTGCTCGTGAGGCTGCCTCCCGGGCTTCTGCCGGCACGGTCAGCTTGTCTGACAGCCAGAGCACAAGCTTTTCCAGGCGTCTGGTCTTCTCCAAGAGGCTCCCCAGCTTTTCGTGGTAGACGATCTCTTTGAGCTTCTCAACCCGCTCACCCAGCGGCACCTGTCTATCTGTTTCGTAATAAAACTTGGCATCTTCAAGGCGAGCTAAAAGCACCCGCTCATTGCCCCGGGCTACAGCTTCCAGGTTTTCTGCTGTGCCGTCCCGGACCGCCAGAAAGGCGTTCAAGAGCTCGCCGTTTTCATTTACTAGTGGGAAATAGCGCTGGTGATCCCTCATGGGGGTGATGATGGCCTCCCTGGGCAGCTCGAGGTAACTTTCCGGGAAGCTGCCTGCGAACACTGTGGGATACTCAACCAGGTTGTTCACTTCGTCCAAAAGCTCCTGATCCAAGAGGACCTTTCCGCCCAGCTCTTGGGCTTTGGTCAAAAGCCCCTCTTCGATCTCCTTGCGCCTGGCGACCGGATCTGCCAGCACGTAATTTGCCCGGAGTTTGTCCAGGTAATCCTGGGCATGTTCAAAGCGGAGGGTGCCTGTGCTCCAGAAGCGGTGGCCAGAGCTGAATCTGCTGCTTGCCACCCCTGCCCAGGTAAAGTCCACCACTTCTGTTCCCCACAGTGCCACAAGCCACCTCACTGGCCTTGCAAACCTCTCTGTTCTGTCTCCCCAGCGCATGGTCTGAGGGAAAGAGAGGCTTTCCAGCAGCTTCGGCAGAAGCTCCGGCAGGATCTTTTCTGTGCTCTCGCCTGGAAGCTCCTTGACAGCATACAGGTAGACTCCTGAGTCTGTTTCCCGCTTTTCCAAGTCCTCTACAGCCACGCCCTGCCCTCTGGCAAATCCCAAGGCAGCTTTTGTGGGATTGCCTGCTTCATCGAAAGCAACCCGCACAGCTGGCCCCCTGGCCTCGGTTGCCTGCCGCTTCTGCTGTGCTGCAAGATCCACCATAATTGCCATTCTTCTCGGGGTACCGTATGTTTGGATGGGACCGTGTTCGATTCTCGCTGCCTTGAAAAGTTCTTCCGCCTTTTGGGCCAGCTGCGCAAGCCCTAAAGAGAGGAACCTTGCCGGCAGCTCTTCTGTGCCGATCTCAAACAAGAGGGTTTTCATTCCTTCACCTCCTCCTTAAGCAGGGGAAAGCCCAGCTTTTCCCGTTGGGCCAGATAGCCTTCTGCAGCTTGGCGTGCCAAGTTGCGCACCCTTCCGATATAGCCAGTGCGCTCTGTAACGCTGATGGCGCCCCTGGCATCTAAAAGATTGAAGGTGTGGGAACATTTGAGGACGTAGTCGTAAGCAGGCCGCACAAGTCCCGCATCCAGAAGCTTTTGGGCTTCCTGCTCGTAGCTGCGGAAGAGCTCCTGCAGCAGACTGATGTCTGCGTGCTGGAAATTAAAGTGAGAGTACTCCACTTCGTCCTGGTGGTGCACATCTCCGTAGGTAAGCTTGTCGTTCCATTTGAGGTCGTAGACGTTGTTTATGCCCTGGATGAACATGCACAGCCGCTCGATTCCGTAGGTGATTTCCGCAGCCACAGGCTTTACGTCCAAGCCCCCCACCTGCTGGAAGTAGGTGAATTGGGTGATCTCCATCCCGTCAAGCCAAACTTCCCAGCCCAGGCCCCAAGCGCCCAAAGTGGGAGATTCCCAGTTGTCCTCCACGAATCTGATGTCGTGTTCCCTGCCGGAAATCCCAAGCTCCTTGAGGCTTTCCAAATACATCTCCTGCACATCAGCTGGAGAGGGTTTGAGGATCACCTGAAATTGGTAGTAGTGCTGGAGGCGATTTGGGTTTTCTCCATAGCGCCCGTCTGTGGGCCGGCGGGAGGGTTCCACATAAGCCACCTGCCAGGGCTCCGGCCCCAAAACCCGCAGGAAAGTGGCTGGGTGCATGGTGCCAGCTCCAACCTCCAGATCATACGGCTGGGCCAGGATGCAGCCTTGTCTGCTCCAATACTCCTGCAGTTTCATTACTAGGTCTTGGAAAGTGATCATGAAAAGCAACCTCCTTTACTGGACTCTCTTTATGGGAGCGTATGCTACAATCAGTTTTTTCAGGCCGCTGCCGGGGAAGGCAACTGTCAGCACTTGGTCTTCCCCTTCTCCTTGTACGGAAACAATGGTTCCCTGGCCGAATTTTCCGTGGATCACCCGCTCCCCGACACTGTAGCCCTCGCTGCCTGTGCGGAACGCTTTAGGCTGGGCCACAGAGGGCTTCCTCTCCATCCCCAGCTGGACCAAAAGTTCCGGCGGGATCTCAGAGATAAAGCGGGATGGCTCGCCGAAGGTGGTGCGGCCGAAGATGGTCCGGCTTTTGGCATAGGTGAGGTAGAGGATCTCCTGGGCCCGGGTAATGCCCACATAACAGAGGCGCCGCTCCTCCTCCAATTGATCTTCCTCCCACAGGGCGCGGCTCAAAGGGAAAAGGCCGTCGTCCATCCCCGCCAGGAAAACCACTGGATACTCCAAGCCTTTGGCGCTGTGGAGTGTCATTAAGGTCACAGCATCGGCGTCGGGATCAAGCTCGTCCACATCGCTCACCAGTGCCACGCTCTCCAAAAACGCGCCCAGGCTCCAGTCTGCGCTCTCCTCTTTGAAATGTTTAATGACAGTGAACAGTTCCTGAACGTTTTGGATCCGGGTCTCGGCCTCCAGCGGATTTCCTTGGGCTAATTCTTCTAGATAGCCTGTATCCTCCAAAACCAGATTTAAAAGCTCGTCTACAGACAGCTCACCTGCAGCTTCCATAAAGGAGGCAAGGAGTTTCTGAAACTCCACAAGCAGGCTCCTGCGGGCTTTCAAAACGTCTATCAGCTCCTGGGGAGGGAGCTCCTCTGCCAGCAGGCACAAAGCTTGCCAGGGGGAAATTTCGTGTCTTTCTGCATAGTCCACCAGTCTCTGCCAGGTGGTCTCGCCGATCCCCCTTCTGGGAACATTGATGATCCGCCCGAGACTAATGCTGTCGTGGGGGTTGTAGATGACCCGCAGATACGCCAGCACGTCCTTGATCTCTTTTCTGTCGTAGAAACTCATGCTGCCCAGCAGGCGGAAGGGAATGTTGCGCCAGCTCAGTGCCTCCTCCAATGCCCTAGACTGGGCGTTGGTGCGGTAGAGGACTACAAAGTCTCTGTAGGGCCTGCCCAGCTTTTGAATCTGGCTGGCAATAAAAAGGGCCTCGTCCCGCTCGTCCTGAGCTTCATAGAGCTGAATGGGCTCTCCTTGGGGGTTGGCAGTCCACAGCTTCTTCTTCTGCCGCAGAAGGTTATTTGTGATCACTGCGTTTGCTGCTTCCAAAATGGTCTTGGTGGAGCGATAGTTCTGCTCTAGGAGGACCACTTTGGCCTCTGGGTAATCTTCCTGGAAGCGGAGGATGTTGCGGATGTCTGCACCTCGCCAGCTGTAGATGGACTGGTCTGCATCTCCCACAGCACAAATATTGTGGTGGCTGGCTGCAAGGAGCTTGGCCAATTCATATTGGGCATGGTTTGTGTCTTGATATTCGTCTATGAGCAGGTACTGGAACCGCTCCTGGTAAGCAGAGAGGACTTCAGGATCTTCACGAAGCAGGCGCACAGCTTCCACCAAGAGGTCGTCAAAGTCCAAAGCGCCGTTCTGCCGCAGGATCTTCTGGTATGTAGCATAGATCTGCGCTTCTGTGCGGGCCAAAAGATCCCCGCTGTTCTCTCCAATGTAGTCGCCTGGCTCCACCAGCTCGTTTTTGGCCCTACTAATTTTCCCAAGCACCCTTTGGGGGACGAATTTCTTCGGGTCCAAATTAAGCTCTCGCAGTGCACGGCGCATGGTGGTGAGCTGGTCTGAAGAATCGTAGATGACATAATTGTTCGGCAGACCGATCCGCTCGCCGTGGCTGCGCAGGATCCGGACGCAGGTTGAATGGAAAGTGCTGATCCAGGAGCCTTCTGCTCCCTTTACCAGATCTCCCACCCGCTGGCGCATTTCAGCTGCAGCTTTGTTGGTAAAGGTAACAGCCAAAATGCGGCTGGGCCTGACGCCAGAGGCCACCAGCTGCGCTATTCTATAGGTTAAAACCCTGGTCTTGCCGCTGCCTGCCCCTGCCACTACAAGAAGGGGGCCCTCCAGGGTCAGTACTGCCTCTCGCTGTGCAGGATTAAGGCCTGCTAATAAATCCACTGCGTCGCCTCCTATTCAATGTTAAAGCCATCTGCCACAAGTTCAGGCACCAGGTGACTTCCCCAGTCCCCTGGAACCAGCCACCTTTTTTTGCCCAAAACTTCGATCCTATCTGCCAAAGCCAAAAAGCTGATGGTAAAGCGGGCTGGAGGCACTTTCCCCACAAGCCTGCCTCCCTCTACCCAGGCAGCATCCCTGATGGTGCCGGTGAAGGTGGCTGTGGCGGGATCTACAAGCCCCAAATAGTGAAAGCGGGGCAGGTAAAGTCCTTCCCCTAGAGCCGCAAACACGTCCTCTTCGTCCCCTGAAGCCAGAACCAGATTCAAGGGGAGGGCTCCCCCGCCTTCCCACGGGGGCAGGGCGTGGCCTGTGCTTCCTGTGCCCAGCCTTGCTGCCAGGTCCAGATCTGTAACCGGCCTTTTTGCTTCTCCCCTCTCCACCAAGGGGAGGCGACTGCGGCTCGTGCCCTGAAAATCGAAAGGAAGGCCGGCTGTAAGCTGCCAGTCGTCTGTGATGGTGAAGTTTTCCTTCCCTACAGTGCGCGTTTTATGAAGAAAACTCTTTCTCTCTAAATATTCTCTGCCTCCGAAGCCGGTGCAGGCAATTCCTTCCACAAGATCCGCAACTGCCCGGGGTCCTAAAAGAACCCTGCAGCTGCCAGGGGAAAGCTCCTTGATTTTGTCTGGTGCAGGCCGCACCACAAGCGGCAGGTTTTGCAGCTCCCAAAAAGAGGGGGCTGCAAGCTCGAAAAAACCGTTCTGGCTGAAGAAAAAGTGGGCCAGCTGCCTTCTGCTTGTCCGTAAAAGCCCCTGGGAGTTTACAACTGCAACCTGCCTCTCCCGCACCTGGAGCATCCCAGATCTGCCCGGACTGCTGGCGAGAGTTTCGGCAAAGGCTGTAAACTCCCCAATCTCCGGCATGGGGGCAGAGGCTAGCTCTATTTGCCTTACGGCAGGAGCAAGGGGCAGAGGGTCAAGCTTGGGCCCCTGGGAAAGGGAAGCAAGTGCCTTTTGCCAGGCAGCTTCCACAGCCCAATCAGGAGAGCCTGTCAGGTGACTGCTGGCTGCACAGCCCTCTTTTTCCAGGGTCACGTGAGCGAAAAAGCTCTCAGTTGCAGCAGGCTGGATTACCTGGGAGTTCGCGAGCCTGAGGCTCAATACTTTTTCCTGGACCAAAGTAAACTGGCAGGCCAGGCCGCTTTTTTCGGCCCTGGCCAGGACTCGCTCCAAAAAAACTTCCTTCATGGTCTGCCTCCGAAAGCAACGTCCACTTCCCGAAAGCGGGCAGCGGGAACCTTGTGTCCCACCCGCACCACCTGCAGGGGCAGACCTTTACCGCAGTTGGGCACAGTCTGCCACAGGGCACTATTGCTCACCCCATCGCAGTTGCGCCAAAACCTGCGGGCATCTCCCCAGTAGGTGGGGCCTGCCACCAGGCCCTGAATTCTGCCTCGTTTAATCAGGTAGCCTGCTTCTTGGGCAAAATGAAAGTTGAGCCGGTTTTGATCCACGCTCCAGGAGTTTGGCACATCCAGAAGCAGACCCAGCTCGATGCCGGCGATAAGTTCCTGGAGAGTTTCCTGCCCAGGTTCCATGTTCACGTTGGTCATCCGGATGAGGGGCTGATCCTGCCAGCTGGCAGCGCGCATGGCACCTCCGCTTTTTCCTGTCAAATTATGTTCCCGGGAAGTTAAAAAGCCCACAACCCGGCCGCTGCGCACCAAGGGCAGCTTTTGGGCAGGGGTGCCTTCGTCATCGAAGCCGAAGCTGCCGGGGCCGCCAGGGGCGGTGCTGTCAGCTGTGATGTTCACGAAGTGAGAGGCCACCTCCTCCCCCAGCTTCTCTGGGGTGAGGAAGCTGCCGCCGGCAAGGCTTTCCTCGCAGCCCAAGGCCCTGTCCAGTTCCAGGGCGTGGCCGAAAGTTTCATGCAGCTGCAGGGCCAGCTGGCTGCCGCAGAGGACGAGATCCAGCTTCCCACAAGGCGCTGGCGGAGCAGTTAAAAGCTCTTCCGCCTCTTTGGCAATGCGCTCTGCCTGCCGGATCAGATCTGCCTTTTGGATAAACTCGAAGCCTGCCTGGGCAAAGCCGCCGCCGAGGCAGTTGGGATAGGAGCGGGTGGCAGCCCGGCCTGCGCCTTGGGCTACTGCTTTCAGGCTGTAGCCTGTTTCAAAATGCTCCTGATAAACCCTCGCTCCTTGGCTGTTTAGATAAAGCTGTTTTTTTCTACTGAAGATGAAAGCTGCTTCCCTTGCAGTTACAGCTTTTGCCTCCAGTGCCGCTGCCACTTCCAGGAGCCTTTCGGTTTTCCACGAGAGGGGCAGGGCAAAGGGATCCAGCTTGCACTCTCCCTGCCACTGGGCTCTGGCAGTTGAAGGAGGTGCGAGGCTTCCGCCTGCAAAGCCAGTTAAAGCTGCTGCTTCCTCCACTGCCCGCTGGACTGCATCAGGCTCGAGGCTGCAGGTTGCAGCAAAACCCCAGCCTCTTTTCCAAAGGCGGACAGCAAGACCGCTTTTGGCGCTTCTTTGGGGAGGCTGAAGGGATTCGTCTTGTGCCGCAAGCTTTTCGCTGCTCTCCTCTACAAGGCGCACCTCTGCATATATACTCTTCTTTTTGGCTGAGGCCAAGGCAAGCTCAGCTGCGGCTATTTGGTTCGGTTTCATGGGATCACCAAATGCTGCCCCACCTCCAGGCGATAAGGGGGCTTCAGGCCGTTGGCTTCTGCCAGGACGCCTTCGGTGCAGTTGTATTTTCTAGCGATGTAACTTAGGGTCTGCCCCTTTTCCACTGTATGGTAGCAGGTTGGGTATTTGGCCATGCCTTTGCCTGTGAAGAGGTACTCGTAATTGGCAAAGCCCTGGTTTAACAGTCTCATGGAATCGTGATATCTTGCATTGCTGCTGGAACAGCCCAAAACGATGGCAATGAGCCTTCTGCCGTCTTGTTCCGCTGCGGAAGCAAGACAGAAACCTGCCTCATCAGTGTAGCCTGTCTTTATCCCTATAGCTCCAGGGTATTCCCGCACAAACCGGTTGATGTTTTTGATCTCGCGCTTTCCCCCTCCCCACCTGACAACCTCTTCCTCGCTCCTCACAATCCTGGCCAGGGTTTCCTCTTCCAGGAGGGCTTTGGCAATGAGGGCCAGGTCGTAGGCAGTGGAAAGGTGCCCTGGGGCTGAGAGGCCGTGGGGGTTGACAAAGTTGGAGGAGTTTGCCCCGAGCCGCCTTGCTGCTCGGTTCATTTGCTCTACGAAAGCTTCCTCGCTGCCGGCAAGACCCTGGGCAATGGCCCTGGCAGCATCGTTGCCTGAGCGGAGAAGCAGTCCCCAAACCAGGCTCTCCAGTTGGATTTCGCTGCCAGCTGCAAGGCCAACCCTGGTTCCACCGGTTCTAGCTGCAGAAGGAGAAACTTTGATGGGCAGATCAAGATCCCAGCCTTTCACCGCAACCAGCGCAGTCAGCATTTTAGTGAGGCTGGCAGGAGCCACCTGCCTGTGGGCGTCTTTGGCAAAAAGCACCTGGCCGCTGTCAGCATCCATCAGGACGGCAGAGGTTGCGTCCAAGGGAATGGCGAAATCAACTATGGGCACTGACAGATCCACCCCTGCCTCTTGCTGCGGCTCCTCAGGTTGGTTGGGGCTTGGTTTGAGCAGAAAAAAGCTGCTTCCCAGAAAAAGGGCCAACGCCAAAATCAGGAGGCGTTTTGTGGGCTTTCTTCTGCGCCTTCTCATTTGGCTGGCTCCTGTCTTCTTCTGGCAAGCTCGCTAAAAATTTGCCCTGGCTCAATCCCGTGGTACGCCAGCATGACCAGGAGGTGGTAGAGGAGATCTGCTGTTTCGTAGACGATCTCAGAGGGCGCGTTGTTTTTGGAGGCGATAATTGTTTCAGCAGCTTCTTCTCCCACCTTTTTCAAGATCTTGTCCTGTCCCTTTTGAAAAAGGTAATTGGTGTACGAACCTTCTTTGGGATTTGCTTTCCGATCTGCTATCAGCTGGTACAGCTCTTCCAAAATCTGTGCGTCAGCCACTGTGGACACCTTCCTCACCCATAATTAGATTGTGAAAGCAGGAGCGCTGGCCTGTGTGGCAAGCTATGCCTCCCACCTGTTCAACTCGTACGAGCAGTGCGTCGTAATCGCAGTCTGCCACTATCTCCAGGACCTTCTGCTTGTGGCCTGAGGTTTCCCCTTTAGTCCACAGCTTTTGCCGGCTGCGGCTCCAAAAGCAGGTGTATCCTTCTGCCAGGGTCTTCTCGAGAGATTCCCTGGACATATAGCCGAGCATGAGCACATCACCCTGCTTATGGTCTACGACAATCGCCGGAATTAAACCCTGCTTGTCGAATTTGAGTTTGCAGAGCACCCCTTCCACAGCTCTCACCCCTCTAGCGGCTCCAGCCGCAAATTTCAAGTTCAGGACATGCGTTGTGTAGACGCTCTAAAAACTCCTTAAAGCCTAAAGCTTCGCCCTCTACATAGGGCAAAAACCCCTCCATGACCAGGGGATCTATGTTCAGGTTCCGCAGCTGCAGCTGCCTGAGGCGGGTCTTTTTAACTGCCTCGATGAGACAGGCAAGTTCCCCTTCCCGATCTGTGATCCCGGGGAAGGTTAAAAGGTTGATTGACGTATATGCCCCGCCTTCTGCCGCCAGCTTCAGGGAAGCGAGGACGTTGGCAAAGTCATAGCTCGGCCTGTGATAGGCAGCATACAGTTTTGGGTTCAGGCTCACAAGCCCAACCCGCACAGCATCGAGGCCAGCCCGGACAACCTTCTCCAAGCCCTTGGTATCCCCGCCGTTGGTGTTGAGGTTGATTTTGCCCCTTGCGGTGCGCTTGCGGATCTCTCGTATTGCCTCAGCCCAAAGGTCCGCCTCAAGAAGGGGATCTCCCTCGCAGCCCTGTCCCCCGCTGACCATGGGCTCTGCTCCCTGCTCCAGGTGGCAGGCGGCAAGCTCCACCATCTCCTCGAGGCTGGGGGTGAAATCTATCCTCGCCTGGGGCGAAGGGCAGCAGTCGCTGCTCTGCAGGGAGATGCAGCCTACGCAGCTAGCATTGCAGCGGCTGGATACAGGCAGTGCTGCCTCCCAGCGCTGGTAGAAGAGATTTTGGGCTGTGAAACACTGGTATTCTTTGGCGCAGTGGGCCAGGTGCTCTACCAGCCGGTTGTCAGGATGCTGCTTCTTCTTTTTTTGGATTAGGCTGTCCAGCTCCGGCAGGTTGAAGTATGCCGGTGCCCAGCGGTCGCCTGAATCTATCTTCAGAGCAGCTGCCATGAGCTGTCCGTCCTTGAAGCAGACTGCTGTGTAGCCGAAGAGGGGGAGCCTCTTTTCGTCGTCTGCAATTCCAGCAGGTACAAGCAGCCGCAGGTATCCTGCAGGCAAAAGCGCACCTACTGCCCAGCCGTCTGCCTGCCTGGCCTCTCCGTCTGGAGTCATGCCCACAGCCCACCTGCCTGGCAGGGCAGTGAGGGTGGCGCCAGGCGGCAGGGGCAGCAGATCTTCTTCCAGGACTTCCCAAAGCTCCCCACCGCTGGATCCTAAAGGCGCCAGGGTGGGATGTTCAAACAGCTCTCCCTGCTGGTTGCAGTAGGCGAGTTTCAAAGTCGCGGCCTCCTAAAAAGAAAATGGGAGCGGCAGAGCCACATCCCATCCAAAAATCGAATGGCGGAGAGAGTGGGATTCGAACCCACGAGGCAGTTGCCCGCCTACCGCTTTTCGAGAGCGGCGGTTTCAACCACTCACCCATCTCTCCGTTGGCGAAAGAAATCCTGCATGAGAGCTCTACATTCCGCTGCCCGAACGAGGGAGGTAACCTCCAGGCGGTGATTGAGCCTCCGGTCCCGCACCAGATCGTAGAGGGAGTCCACTGCCCCTGCTTTCGGATCAGGCGTACCGTAGACAAGCCTTGCCACTCTGGCCCAAACCAGGGCTCCTGCACACATAATGCACGGCTCTACTGTCACATACAAAGTGGTTCCTGTGAGCCTCCAGCCTCCCTGCTTCTGTCCGGCTTCTCTCATTGCCAGAATTTCAGCATGGGCTGTGGGATCTCCTGTGGCTTCCCGCAAATTGTGTGCTCTGGCAAGGAGCTCATCTCCCAACACCAGAACCGCACCAACAGGCACTTCACCCAGCCTGTAGGCAGCTTTGGCCTCTTCCAAGGCCAGACCCATCCAGTAATTGTCGTCTAATAATACTCCCATGCCGACTCTATTTTACCACAGAGCTTTTCTGCATGCAAGCAGAAAAACTCCTTCCTATTCTCAGCACAAAAACTCTGTGACGAGCTTACCAATTGCCTCGATTTCCACCAAAAACCCGTCGTGGCCGAAGGGCGTATCCAGCATCTGAAAACTTGTCTCCAGCCCCGCCCTGCGGCAGAGCTCTGCCAGTTGGATTTGTTCTTGGGGCAGGTAGAGTTGGTCAGAGCTGAGGCCCACAACAAGTACCGGACACTTTATTCTCGCAACAGCTTTCTCAAAGGAGCCATAGGGCTTTGAGATGTCGTGGTAGTCCATGGCCCTTGTAAGGTAGAGGTAGCAGTTTGCGTCAAACCTGTCCACCAGCTTCTTGCCCTGGTAGTGGAGATAGCTTTCCACCTGAAAGCCTTCAGCCCAGGGGCTGTCATGGCCCAGGATCCTGATTTTTGCAGGGATCCCCCCCTGCCATTTGCGGCCGAAGCGGGCAGCGAAAAGTTCCGGGCTTTTGTATGAAACCATGGCGATCATCCGGGCAAGGCCCAAGCCGCCCTCTGGGCCAGGTTCTCCGTAGCTTCCCTTTTCCCAGGCAGGATCCAGCATGATGGCCCAGCGCCCTAGCTCCCCTAAAGCGATCTGCTGGGCTGTGGCCACAGGCCCTGTGGCAATGGCAGCAAGCCCCCCTACAAATTCAGGATAGGTAACTGCCCACTCCAAAGCCTGCATGCCGCCTAAAGAGCCGCCGATGACCAAAGCCAGCTTTTTGATTCCCAGCTTCTGGCAGAGCAGGTACTGTGCCCTTACCATATCCCGAATTGTGAGAATGTGAAAATCAAGCCCCCAGGCTTTACCTGTCTGGGGGTTGACAGAACTCGGCCCTGTGGACCCATAGCAGCCGCCCAAAACGTTGCTGCAGACCACAAAGAACCTTCTGGTGTCCAATGGCCTCCCTTCGCCCACAAGGCCTTCCCACCAGCCAGGGAGATCGTCCTGGCTGTGGCTTGCCACGTGGGCATCCCCTGTGAGGGCATGGCAGACGAGGACTGCGTTGTCGCCTCGAGCATTAAGGCTGCCGTAGGTTTCGTAAGCCAGTTCCACGTCCGCAAGTTGCCCTCCCAGTTCCAGGGGGAATGGACCTTCTTCTGTTATCCTTATTATCTTTCGGTAGTTAGCCCTCATGGGCCAAGGGCCTCCTTCAGATCAGCGATCAAATCTTCTGCAGCCTCCAGCCCTACAGACAGGCGGATCATCTCAGGCCGGACACCGCTCGCCCGTTTTTCTTCCTCTGACTGTTGCTGGTGGGTGGTGGACGCAGGGTGGATCACTAGGGATTTGGTGTCGCCGATATTTGCCAGCAGCAAAAAAAGCTTCAGCTTGTCTATCACTTCCCTGGCCCGGGCAGCTCCGCCGTGCACCCCGAAAGTGAGGACTGCACCGCATCCAGAGGGAAGGTATTTTTGGGCAAGGTGATAATAAGGGCTTTGGGGCAGGAGGGGATAATTCACCCAGCTTACCTCCTTCTGCTCAGAAAGCCACTTTGCAAGCTCCAAAGCATTGTCGCTGTGCCGCTGCATTCTGAGAGCTAGGGTTTCAAGGCCCTGCAGAAAGAGGAAGGCGTTGAAGGGGCTCAGAGCTGGACCCATATCCCTCAAAAGCTGAACCCTGGCCTTTAGAATGAAGGCTGCAGGGCCTGCTGCCTCCACGTAAGAGAGGCCGTGGTAGCTGGGATCTGGATCGCACAGCTCGGGGAATTTGCCGTTGTCCCAAGGGAAAGTCCCTCCGTCTACAATCACTCCGCCGATGCTTGTACCGTGGCCGCCGATGAACTTTGTTGCCGAATGGATTACCACATCTGCTCCCCACTGGAGGGGCCTGCAGAGGTATGGGGTGGCAATGGTGTTGTCCACGAAAAACGGGATGCCTGCCTCGTGGGCGATCTTCCCTATGGCCTCCAAATCCAGCACGTCGATGGCTGGGTTGCCGAGGGTTTCGCCGTAAAGGAGCCTGGTTTTCTCGTTGATTGCCTTTTTGAAGTTTTCAGGTGAAGAAGGATCTACAAAATGGGTTTTAATGCCAAACCTGCCTAAAGTGTGAGTGAGCAGGTTTAGTGTGCCACCGTATAAATTGGATGATGCCACAATTTCATCCCCAGGTGAGCAGATGTTGAGCACAGCAAGGGTGATGGCTGCCTGCCCTGAGGCTGTGGCAAGCGCCCCCACGCCTCCTTCCAGGGCTGCAATGCGCTCTTCGAAAGCTGCCACAGTGGGGTTGCCGATCCGGCTGTAGATGTTTCCCACCTTCCGCAGGGCAAAGAGATCTTCAGCGTGCTCTGTGTTTTCAAAGACAAAAGATGAGGACTGATAAATAGGCATGGTGCTGGCACCTGTGGTTGGATCCGGCTGTACGCCGCTGTGGAGTGCCAGAGTTTCAAAACCGTACTTTTTCATTGCAAAACCTCCTCTGCAGAAATTCATACTAAAACAGTATGTTTAGTATATTTTAAGTATTCTACCATCCAACCGGCTGCTGGTCAAGGGGGAAATATTTTTTCTTTTCCTCTTTTTTTGGGGACGAGGTGTTTCTTGTGATAGCAAATAAGTTATGTTATACTCAAGGTGGTGCTGCTTCAATTAGAAAAATCCTGGAGGTTTTACAGTGCAGACACGAGAATTTAAGTCTGGCCAAAGCCGCATCAATTGTGCTGTGATCATCCCAGCCTTGAACCCTGGCCCGAACCTGCCTGCCTTTGTGCAAGCTCTTTTAGACCGCGGCATCCCGCAGGTTATCGTAGTCAACGACGGCAGCGACAGGTTCCACGCTGAAGTTTTCAGCGAAATTGAACAATCAGCCAATTGTGCAGTTTTAGTGCACCAGGAGAATCAGGGCAAAGGGCAGGCCTTGAAAACAGCTTTTTCTTATTTCCTCGAAAATTTTGCTCACTTGGACGGGGTTGTCACAGCTGATGCTGACGGGCAGCATGCAGTAGAGGATATTTATAAAATTGGCCAGCAACTGTCCGCGGAACAAGACAAGCTGATTTTGGGAGTCCGCAATTTCCAAAAAGAGGGCGTCCCCAAAAGGAGTCTTTTTGGCAACACGCTGACCAGCCGCCTTTTTCAGCTCCTTTACGGCGTGTACCTTCGGGATACCCAGACGGGACTGCGGGGCATTCCTACAGGAGAGCTGTCCTGGATGCTGGATCTGCCTGGCCAAAGATATGATTATGAAATCAACATGCTCATCGAAGCGCGAAAACGCGGAGTGCCTTTTGCAACTACCCCTATCCAAACCCTCTACTTCGACAACAACGCAGGCTCCCATTACAACACAATCGCAGATTCCGCCAGGATTTTCGTGAGCCTTCTTGCAGGCAGGCTGAAAGAAATTTGCTCGGCAGTCACCTCTGTATTGGTCGACCTTTTCGGTTTTTATCTGCTGAATCAAATCTTTGCTGATCTCTCCCAGCCCCTGCGGCTCTTTTTCAGCACATTCCTGGCCCGGGGGATTTCTTCCCTTTACAGTTTCATTCTGAACCGCAGACTGATCTTTATCTATACCGGCAGGATGGCTGGTTCCCACAGCCAATATTTCAAAGCTTCTTTTTTCCTGACATTCGCCTCGTTCTGCTTGGTCTGGCTGGCAAGCGCACTGTGGGGAAGCAGTGAGATCCTTTGGAAGTTTTTGGTGGACCTGGTCCTAGCCCTGATCACCTGCAGTTATTTTCGGGCCGCCTTATTTTGCGGCAGTCTTTTCAGAGCTCAATTCTAAATCAGTTGGAGGAAGAGATGACTGATAATTTTATTGTGGCGCTGTTTCGCTGTGTTCGCTTTTTTATCCGCTGCGTTACACATCGCTATCGGACAGAGGAAAACCAAGCGAAAGAGCCTGCAGTTTTCGTGGTTCATCACCAAAATTTGCGCGGTCCCCTCACCAGCTTGGTCTGGTACGATAAAATCCTGCGGCCCTGGGTTTTAAGCGTCTTCTGCAGCTTTAAAGAATGCTTCCGCCAATACTACGGCTACACTTTTACCAAACGCTTCGGGATGCCGAAAATAATCGCTTGCATCCTAGCCGTGCCGGCAGCTGTGATTGTAGTCGGGACTATGAAGCTGATTCGGGCTATTCCAGTCTACCGCGGCTCCAGGGAGATTATACAGACTTTTAAAGAAAGCATCAAGGCACTCACCTCGGGCCAGAGCATCCTCATCTGCCCTGATGTGGACTATACAGACGCCAGCTCCCAGATGGGGGAAATGTACTCAGGGTTTCTGAACCTGGAAAGACTGTACCGCAGGCAGACTGGAGAGCATCTGCCCTTCATCCCCATTTACATCAGCCAAAACAACCGCCGTATTTATACAGGACAAGCTGTCTGTTTTACCACAGATGATTTCAAACAGGAAAAAGAGGAAGTGTACCATCGCCTACAGCAGGAATTTTCCCGGCTGGAAAAAAAAGGCCGCAAGCTTTGAACTTGCGGCCTTCTTTTACTTCTCCTCAAGCCCCCTCGGGCATAATTAGCCCCAAGTACTCGTATATATTAACAAGGATTATGAATAGGGGGCTATTAGATGAACAAATGGCTCAGTGGCCAGAAACGCAAGGCCTATTTCACAGCTGCAGTAGCTGCTGCCTTCACAGTCGCCATGGTACTATACCCAGAGCAGGCTTTCCGTTCGTCCCTGTCAGGACTTAAAGTCTGGTGGGAAATCGTCTTTCCGGCCCTGCTCCCTTTTTTTATTGCAGCGGAGCTTTTGATGGGGCTGGGGGTTGTCCACGCCATGGGCGCTCTGTTAGAGCCGCTCATGAGACCCCTCTTTGGTGTGCCAGGGGTGGGAGCTTTTGCCCTGGCCATGGGGCTTGCCAGCGGCTATCCCATCGGCGCTAAAATAAGCGGCAGGCTGAGGAAGGAAAACCTCTGCACCAAAGTTGAAGGGGAGCGACTAGTCGCCTTTACCAACACCGCAGATCCCTTGTTTCTCATCGGTGCTGTGGCTGTAGGGATGTTCCACTCACCTGCTTTAGGAGGGGCCATCGCAGGGGCGCACTATCTTTCTGCAATATTGGTGGGGCTTATGCTGCGCTTCTACGGCAGAGGTGAACCCTCGTTCACAAAGGAAGAGAATAAGGAAAACCTCTTCCGCAAGGCGGCCCGGGAACTGTATAGAGCGAGGCTAGCAGACGGCAGGCCTTTTGGGCAGCTTTTCGGCGATGCAGTCCGGGAATCAATAAATTCCCTCTTGTTTGTGGGCGGCTGCATCATGATGTTTTCTGTGGTGATTGAGGTCCTCACTCTATCAGGCTTCATCGGGTGGGTGAGCAGGGGTTTGGGGGCTGTCTTAAGCCTGTTTGGTTTGGAGCCGGGGATTGTAGAGCCCCTCATCAGCGGCCTTTTTGAAATCACAATTGGGTGCGAAGTTGCATCCAAGGCCAATATTCCCCTTTTCCAGCAGGTAATGGCTGTCAATGCCATTATCGCCTGGAGCGGGCTTTCTGTCCTCTCCCAAGTTGCCACAATGGTCAACGATACAGACTTGAGCCTGCTTCCCTATATTGGTACCAGGATCGTGCAAGCGGTTCTGGCAGCTCTGCTTACCTTTGTCTTTTTGGATCCAGCTCAAACTGTTACCGCTCCTGTCCAGGTGCAGTCTTCTGTTTCGCTGATGGCAAAGCTGGGCCAGGCAAGTCTGTTGCTCTTGTTTGTGGTGCTCCTCCTTTTGCTGGGAGGAATTCTTCTCGGGTTTTTCGGCAGGAAAATAGTTTTCTTCTCTGTGCGGAAAGACGCAAAGCCTTAAGGCAAAGAAAAGGTGGTCTGCGAAGACCACCTTTTTATTTACTTGCTTTGTCTCTCTAATTCTTCCTGGCCACGCCGCACTGTATTTAAGGTTTTCTCCAGCTGCTCTCCCAAAGACTCCAAGACCTGTTTGGCGTAGCTGGCTGCACCATCTGATAGTTCCTGTGCGCTCTTTTTGGCATCTTCCAGCACTGCAGCTGCTTGCTCTTTCGCCTGGCGGAGGATCTCGCTTTCGTCGATCATCTTTTGGATGTAGTCCTTGGCCTGATCGATCATTTTCTGCGCTTCCGCTTTGCTTTCCTCCAGCAGCCGCTCTTTTTCCTTAGCCACCCATTCTGCCCGCTTTACCTCCTCTGGCAGCGATACCCGAAGCTGGCCCACGAGATCGTACAGCTCTTCTACGGGTACAAGGCTTTTCCCTGTCAGGGGTAACCTAGGACTGTTCTCCACCAGCTCTTCGATTTTGTCTAGAAGCTGCATCAGGTTTGCCTTTTTCACTTATTAGCCCTCCCTAGTTCTGAAAACTTCTTTTTCAGCTGCTCTTCAACAATAGGTGGCACAAGATCTCTTATACAGCCGCCGAAGCTGGCTGCCTCTTTGATGGCGCTGGAACTGAGAAAAGAATATTTTGTGTTGGTCATCATGAAAACAGCCTCTACCTCAGGGTGCAGTTTGTGGTTCATGGCTGCCAGCTGAAATTCAAATTCAAAATCTGAAATAGCCCGCAGGCCCCGGACCAAAACGCCGGCTCCTTTCTGCCTGGCATACTCTACAGTCAGGCCGTGGAAGGAATCCACCTGGACGTTGGGGATATCCTTAATGCTTTCCTTGATCATCCACTTCCGCTCTTCCACTGTAAAGAGCGGTTTTTTTGTGGGATTCTCGAGCACAGCCACGATCAGTTGGTCGAAAAGAGCTGCAGCCCTGCGGATGATGTCCATATGGCCGTTGGTGATTGGATCGAAACTTCCTGGATAAACTGCTAACATGCTTTTATTCCTCCGGAAAATAAAAATGCAAAGCCGTCTGACCATACTCTGCCTTTCGCGTGTGAAGCAGCATTTTAATCTTCGGAGGAAGGTCTTCCCCTTTCATTGTTTCTGCAACTACGCAGCCTCCCCTAGAGAGGAGGTCTGCTTCCAGCAAAAGCTCGATGGTCTTGGGCACGAAATTTTGCCCGTATGGTGGATCTAAGAAAACGATCTCGAACTGCTCACGGCGCCCAGCAAGGAGCTTTATTGCTTTCTCTGCGGGCACAGGTATTATTTCAGCCCGCTCTTGGAGGCTTGTCCGCTTCAGATTATCGCTGATCACAGCCTGCGCTTGCCTGCTTTTCTCAACAAAAACAGCCCTGTCCGCCCCTCTGCTTAAAGCTTCCAGCCCTACAGCGCCGCTGCCAGCGAAAAGATCCAGGAACCTTGCGCCGGGCAATGCAGGGCTCAAAATCGAAAACAAAGCTTCCCTTACCCGATCTGAAGTGGGCCTTGTTGCCAGGCCCTTGGGGGCTTTTAATCTCAACCCCTTCGCGCTGCCTGCGATAATCCGCAAAGAGTGCTACCTCCCAAAATCTTCCATTGCTTTTTTTGTATAACCAGTTTTTTTCTGGGCATCCTAGGAACATGAATCCGAGGGAGGTGAGAGGCCACACAAATCCTGAGGATTGAAATCCCTAGTATCCTGCTGTTTCCAAGTTTGGAGGGAAGAACCCACTTGGGAAAAAAATACCCTCCCCCAGTGGCTCTTCCTCCAGTTTCTCCTCTCCCACAGAAGTGGCGGCCAGGTGCCGCCACTCTCTACATTGGGCAGTAAATGACAGCTACCGTACCTGGCCCCACATGGGTGCCGATGACAGGGCCTATGTATTCAATAATCATCTCTACATTGTCAAAGCGAGTTTGGATCTCTGCTGCCACCTTTTCCGCTTCCTCGCGGGAGTCTGCATGGCTGATGGCTACCAAAAGCCGGTCCCATTTTTCGCCGGCTTCTTCTCTTTTTGTCAGATCTTCTTCCATGATCTCGAACATCCTGCCTACAGCCCGCTTCTTTCCCCGCACCCGCTCATAGGGACAGACAATTCCATCGATGAGAGTTAAAAGCGGCTTCACGTTCAGCATGGTGCCCAGGAAAGCCTGGGCCTTTCCGATCCTGCCGTTGCGCTGCAGGTATTCTAAGGTGTCAACTACAAAATAAACGCCTTCTTTGGTTTTTGCAGCTTCGGCTGCAGCAAGGACTTCCTCTTTTGTGCCGCCGCGGGCGGCAACTTCTGCTGCGGCTATTGCCTGGACAGCTGTGCCCACTGAAGCTGACTGCCCATCGATCACTTCGATGTCCAGATCTGGCAGTGATGCAGCAGCCACTTTGGCAGATTGATAAGTGCCGCTTAATTTCGCAGACAGATGAATGGAAACGATGGTTTCCGCCCCTTCGTCTGCGATTTTTTTGTACAATTCCATAAACTCCCCTGGAGAGGGCTGTGATGTGCAGGGTAAGATTTTAGCGGTTCTCAGCTTTTCATAAAACTGCTCAGGAGACAAATCCACCTGATCTTTATATAGTTCGTCACCGAAGTGGACGTTGAGGGGGATCATCTCGAGCCCATACTTCTCTCTGAGGGGGTTGGAGAGATCCGCTGTGGAATCTGTCACTATCCTCACACGTTGCTGTGCCATTTCTGCCTCCTTATTCCACTGAGATGATGTAATAGTAAAGCGGTTGTCCGCCGTAATGAATCTCTATATCATAGTCCGGGTACTGCTTTTCCAGCTGGTTGACCAGCTCGTCGACCTCGCCCTGCTCTACATCCTGACCCCAGTATAACGTGATCAGCCCCGCATCTTCGCTGGCCATGGCAGTGATCAGATCTAGAGTTACTGCAGTGCGAGCTTTCCCCACCACTTTGATTTCGCCGTCAGCAAGCCCTAGAATGTCGTTTTCGTCGATTTCAAGGCCGTTAATCCGGGAATTGCGCACAGCGTAGGTAACCTCGCCGGTCTGCACTCCCCGGAGGGCTGCCTCCATTTTGCTGACGTTTTCCTCCAAAGATTCTTTCTGGTTAAAGGCCAGCATCGCAGCCAGTCCCTGGGGAATGGTTTTCGTCGGCACCACGGCAACTTCCTTGTCTGTCAGCTCTGCAGCCTGCTGGGCAGTGAGGATCACGTTTTTGTTGTTGGGCAGCACAATGACCTTAGAGGCAGGAGCCTGCTGGATGGCAGCAACCAGATCCTCAGTTGAGGGGTTCATGCTCTGGCCCCCCTCAATGACAGCTGACACACCCAAGCTCTTGAAAATAGAGCTGAGGCCATCGCCTGTGGCCACGCTGACCGCAGCCAGCTTCTGCTGGGGCACTTCCTCTAGAGCAGCTTCCTCCTTTGAAGGGAAATCCTTATGCTGTTCCCGCATATTGTCGATATGGATTTCCTTGAGGCTCCCGCGGCGCAGGCACGCTTCCAGCACCTGTCCCGGATGGTCTGAATGGACGTGGACTTTGGTCAGCTCCGGCGTCCCCACAACCAACAGGCTGTCTCCCAGCTCTGAAAGCTCTGCCCGCAATTCGTCCAGAGAAAAGTCGCCATTGCCCATAAGAATTAGTTCTGTGCAGTAGGTAAAGTTAATGGGGCCGTCATCCACAACCCGGGCGGCAAAATCTGCAGCTTGGGCAGGCTGCTCTTCATCTGCAGGCAGCTCGCCTTTTAACGCTAAAATTCCGCCCTCAATGATTAAGACCAAACCCTGTCCGCCTGCGTCAACTACACCAGCATCTTTCAGCACAGATAAAAGCTCTGGAGTACGGGCTAGGGATTCTCTCGCTCCTTTCAGCCACGCTTCCAAGACTTCCAGCACATCTGCACCAGCTGTTGCTGCCTGTACACAATGGCGGGCACCTTCTCTCGCTACTGTGAGGATGGTGCCCTCAGTTGGCTTCATCACCGCCTGATATGCTGTGCGCGCAGCGAGCTCTATGGCTTTGGACAATTCCACAGGTCCGACCTGGTCTTTGCCTGCAAGGCCTAAACTGAGGCCGCGAAAAATTTGTGATAAAATTACCCCTGAATTTCCCCTAGCACCCATTAAAGAACCGAAGGCAAAAGCTTCAGCAACTTCCCCCAAAGCTTCTGCCTGGTTCTTATCCATTTCTTTGACTGCAGCTCCGATGGTTAGGGCCATATTGATCCCTGTATCACCATCTGGAACAGGGAAAACGTTTAGGGCATTTACCATTTCCTTGCTCTGTTCCAGACGTCTGGCTGCCCCCTTGGCTAAAAGACGGAAATCCCGGGCAGTCAGCCATTCCTTATTCACGCCCTTACTACCTCCTAAACTACTACTCTCTTTTTGCTTTCCTGCTTCTTCTGTTTGGGTACAACCCGCACTCCCTGGACCACGATGTTAATTTTGTTGATATGCAGGCCTACCATGCTATCGAGGGTGTAGCGCACCCGCTCCATCACATTGTGCGCCACTTCCGAGATCTTAACTCCATACTGTACTATTATGTAGAGGGTGATGTTTACACCATCTTCGCCAATTGAAACCTCAACACCCCGATTGAAGTTTTCTTGGCCCAACAGCTGGGCGATCCCATCCTGGAGCCGCCTGGATGCCATTCCCACAAGCCCATAGCACTCGCTTGCAGCCTTTCCTGCAATGATCCCGATTACCTCATCTGCGATGTTGATCTGTCCTAACTCATTTAACATTTCCTTACTCATCACACCACCCCCATCTGGCAACTATCCTTCTTATTCGTGAACCTCACCACCCAAACTGTCGTTATGGGTGGAGCATCCATTGGCTTACA